>ERZ791612.928-NODE-928-length-14496-cov-3.652309_pt1 | contig 14496 bp, 8 predicted proteins | sample MGYA00509963_ERZ791612 | MGnify/ENA primary metagenome ERZ791612 (study PRJEB30046, sample SAMN00791906) | human gut metagenome | study: EMG produced TPA metagenomics assembly of the A metagenome-wide association study of gut microbiota in type 2... | reverse complement strand
CCGAGCTACTGGTGGGCTGATATGAAGAATCCTGAGTTGCAGATTCTATTATATGGCAACCATATCTCTTCTTCTGAAGTGTCTTTATCTGGTAAAGGGGTTATATTAAAAGAGGTCGTTAAACAAGATAATCCGAATTATTTACTATTGTATATTGATTTGTCTGAAGCTGAAGCGCAAACCTTTAATATTGCATTAAAAGATGGTAAAAAGAAACTTACGATACCTTATGAGCTGAAGCCACGTGTACGTAAAGGAGAAGATGTAAAAGGCTTTACTTCTGAAGATGTCCTTTATTTGATTATGCCTGATCGCTTTGCTAATGGGAATCCAGATAATGATATTGTTGAAGGAATGCTCGAAAATAGAGTAGACCGTAATGACTCTTTTGCTCGGCATGGAGGTGATTTACAAGGCATTGCTGATTATCTGGATTATATTGCAGATTTGGGGGTAACAGCTATTTGGCTGAATCCAACTCAGGAGAACGATATGAAAGAGGGATCGTATCATGGTTATGCCATTACAGATTATTATCAGCTGGATCGTCGTTTAGGAAGTAATGAGGAATTTAAGACATTGGTTGAAAAGGCACATCAGAAAGGGTTGAAGGTTGTGATGGACATGATTTTCAACCATTGTGGTAGTGAAAATTACCTGTTTAAAGATAAACCCTCTAAAGAATGGTTTAATTTTCACTCGGAATATGTGCAGACTTCATTTAAAACAGCTAGCGTAATGGATGTACATGCCAGTGAGTATGAACGTAAGATTGCTACTGATGGATGGTTTACTTCAGTTATGCCTGACTGGAATCAGCGTAATCGTCATGTAGCACGTTATCTTATTCAAAATAGTATCTGGTGGATTGAGTACACTGGCATTAATGGGATTCGTCAGGATACTCATCCGTATGCCGATTTTGATTTTATGAGTGAATGGTGTAAGGAAGTACTTGAAGAGTATCCTTATTTTAATATCGTAGGTGAAACATGGTTAAATAGTAATGTCTTAGTTTCTTATTGGCAGAAGGATAGCAAACTGGCAGCTCCACGAAATTCCAATTTACCGACAGTAATGGATTTCCCTTTACAAAGTTTGATGAACCAAGCTTTTGATGAAGAAACTGGAGAGTGGGGAGGAGGACTGTATAAATTGTACGACTATCTGACACAAGATATCGTATATGCTGATCCGATGAACCTGCTGGTATTCTTCGATAACCATGATACTTCTCGTTTTGCTACAACTGATGAGAAGGCTGATAACTTGACGAGGTATAAACAGACCATAACATTTTTGCTTACTACACGCGGAATACCGCAGATATATTATGGTACAGAGATTTTGATGACTGGTGACAAGGGAAATGGAGATGGAGAATTAAGAAAGGACTTTCCTGGGGGCTGGCAAGAAGATAAAATAAATTGCTTCGTACCAGATGGACGTACAGCATTGCAGAATGAAGCATTCGATTTTACTCGTAAATTGTTGAATTGGCGTAAGGGAAATAAAGTACTTTCTCATGGTACACTAAAACATTATTCTATCAGTCAGGGTACCTATGTTTATCAACGAGTGTATAATGGCAAGTCTGTTGTTGTAATAATGAATGGTACGGATAGTCCGCAGGAATTGAGTTTAAAACCTTATCAGGAGATATTGCCACAGCCGGAAAGCATAGATTTCTTGAGTGGGAAGCATGTGGCTTTGACAGATAAATTATCTCTGAAAGAACGTGAAATTTTGATTCTCTGTTTCTAATGGATTTATATTTATTGCTCCTGTCTTATGAGTCAATTATCTGAAATATAATTAATTAAATGTTTTGTAGATTTGTATTTTTCATATGAAAGAAATAACAAACTGATAACGCATTTAATTTTGCTTATGACCTAAAAAATTATTAATCATAATACCTTATAAAACTATGAATCTAAAAAGAACCTTTGCCTTTGTAGCTATGTGCTACTGTGCGTTTGCATTGAGTGCACAAAATCTGACTTCACCAGATGGTAATTTAAAAATGAACTTTAGTTTAAACAGTAACGGGGCTCCTGTATATGAGCTTTTCTTTAAAGATAAAGCTGTGATAAAGCCTAGTACTCTTGGCCTTGAACTGAAGAGAGAAGATCCAGAAAAGAGAATCGGATTTGAATGGACAGAACGCAAAGATAAGGAACGCGTAGATGAAAAAATGAATCTGATGACTGGATTTAAGATTAAAGATACACGTACTTCTACTTTCGATGAAGTTTGGCGTCCGGTGTGGGGAGAAGAAAGTGAAATCCGTAATCATTACAACGAACTGGAAGTCACACTTGACCAGCCTGAAAATGATCGTTATATCATTATCCGTTTTCGTTTGTTCAATGATGGTTTAGGTTTCCGCTACGAGTTCCCTCAGCAAAAAAATCTGAATTATTTTGTTATCAAAGAAGAGCATACTCAGTTTGCTATGACGGGAGATCATACAGCATTCTGGATTCCGGGAGATTATGATACACAAGAATACGATTACACAACTTCACGCTTATCTGAAATACGTGGAAAGATGAGTGCGGCTGTAACAGAAAATTCTTCACAGTATGTATTCTCACAGACAGGTGTTCAAACAGCATTGATGATGAAGACTGATGATGGGCTTTATATAAACTTGCATGAAGCTGCATTGAAAGATTATTCTTGTATGAGTTTGAACTTGGATGATAAGAATATGATTTTTGAATCATGGCTGACTCCTGATGCAAAGGGAGATAAAGGATATATGCAGACTCCATGTAATTCGCCTTGGCGTACGATTATCGTAAGCGATGATGCCCGTAACATTCTGGCTTCGCGAATTACCTTGAACCTGAATGAACCATGTAAGATAGAAGATACTTCTTGGATTCATCCTGTGAAATATATTGGCGTATGGTGGGATATGATTACCAATAAAGGTACATGGGCATATACAGATGAATTGCCAAGTGTAAAATTGGGACAAACTGATTACTCACAGACTAAGCCAAATGGAAAGCATTCTGCTAATACGGCAAATGTAAAACGTTATATTGATTTTGCTGCTAAACATGGTTTTGATGCTGTACTGGTGGAAGGATGGAATCAAGGATGGGAAGACTGGTTTGGTAAGAGCAAAGATTATGTGTTCGATTTCGTGACTCCTTATCCAGATTTTGATGTAGAAGAAATTCATCGTTATGCGGCAAGTAAAGGTATTGAAATGATGATGCATCATGAAACTTCATCTTCTGTCCGCAATTATGAACGCCATATGGATAAAGCTTATCAATTCATGGTAGATAATGGTTATCATTCTGTAAAGAGTGGTTATGTAGGTGATATTATTCCGAGAGGAGAACATCACTACGGTCAGTGGATGGTTGATCACTATTTGTATGCTGTAAAGAAAGCTGCTGATTATAAAATTATGGTTAATGCTCACGAAGCAGTACGTCCTACAGGACTTTGCCGTACTTATCCTAATCTGATTGGCAATGAATCAGCTCGCGGAACTGAATATGAATCTTTTGGTGGAAACAATGTAAATCATACAACAATTTTGCCGTTTACTCGTCTTATTGGTGGTCCGATGGATTATACTCCGGGAATTTTTGAACCTGATTGCAGTAAGATGAATCCGAATAATAAGTCGCATGCACGTACAACTCTGGCACGTCAGCTGGCTCTTTATGTAACTATGTACAGTCCATTGCAAATGGCTGCTGATGTTCCTGAAAATTATGAACGTTTTATGGATGCTTTCCAATTTATTAAAGATGTAGCTGTTGATTGGGATGAGACAAAATATCTGGAAGCTGAGCCGGGAGAATATATAACAATTGCTCGTCGTGCTAAGAATACTAATGATTGGTATGTGGGCTGTACAGCTGGCTATAACGGTCATGTGTCAAAATTATCATTCGACTTCCTTGATCCGGATAAGAAGTATGAAGCAATTATTTATGCAGATGCTAAAGATGCAAGTTGGGACAAGAATCCTCAAGCATATACCATTACAAAGAAAAAGGTTACCAGCAAGAGCAAAATGACTCTGAAAGCTGGAATTGGAGGTGGTTACGCTATCTCTATTAAAGAGATCAAGTGATATCAGGCATTGTTTTATTGTAATATATCAGAGAGGTTATTTTCCTTCTCTGATATATTATACAATCTTTAAGATAAAAAGATAATTGTTTCCAGTAGGTATTTAATATATAGTTCAATCTGTACGTTTATAGATTGTAGCCAAGAGAATTTTCTTAACTTTAAAATTAATAATATGAACAAGAATCTATTTATTAAACACACAGGAAAGTGTCTACTATTGACGATAGTAGGTATGCTTATTTCCTTCCAAGTATTAGCCCAAAACTTGGCGGTTAAAGGGAGTGTTGTAGACAAAAACGGAGAGGCTATTATCGGAGCTAATATTTTGGTGAAGGGTACAACCAATGGTTCAATTACTGATTTTGATGGTAATTTTACTTTGGAGGCTAAAAAAGGTGATATCTTAGTTTTCTCTTTTATCGGTTATAAAAATCAGGAGCTTCCTGCTGCTGCTAAGATGAAGGTCGTTCTTCATGAAGATACCGAAGTCTTGGATGACGTTATTGTTATTGGTTATGCTACGGGAAGCCAGCGTACTGTTTCTGGTGCAATCCAGCGTGTCGGGCGTGAAGATATGAATGCTGGCGTTGTAACGAATCCATTGCAGGCCATAAAGGGTAAAGTGGCTGGTGTAAATATTCAGAAATCTGGTGGTGACCCGACTGCATCAGCTTCTATTCGTGTACGTGGTACAACTTCTTTGTCTGGTGGTAATGATCCATTGGTTATTATTGATGGAGTTTTTGGAGATTTGAGTATGTTGAATGCTATCTCTCCTGCTGATATTGAAAGTTTTACAGTTTTGAAAGATGCTTCAGAAACAGCTCAGTATGGTTCAAGAGGTGCTAGTGGAGTAATTGTAGTTACTACAATTAAAGGTAAAAATGGTGTTAAGACTTTAAGTTATGATGGCAGCTTTGGTGTGGAAACCGTTTATAAGAACTTGGAAATGCTGGATGCCAATACATATCGTCAGGTTGTGGCTGATAGAGGATATGCCAATGCTTTAGATATGGGATATGATACTAATTTTATTGAAGCAATGCAGCAGACAGGTTATACTCAGAATCATCGTCTTTCTTTTGGAGGTGGTACAGAGTCGTCTAATTATCGTGCTTCTATTGGTGTTATTGATCAAAAGGGTATCATTAAGGATAATTATATGCGTAACTATACAGCTAAACTGGATGCTTCGCAAACAATGTTTAATGATAAGGTAAAAATTGAATTTGGAATGTTTGGTTCTAAAGTCGATAAACGTTACTTGAATGATTATCAGAAGACATTCTATTCTGCAGCTGCATTTAATCCTACTTTCCCTGATTTTGCGAATGAAGATGGATCATGGCCGGAGGATCCTAATGCAAATGAAACACAGAATCCTTTGGGACGTTTGACAATAAAGGATATAGAATCAAATAGCTACATTAATACAAATGCGCGTATAACATGGACTGTAATTGACGGATTAAAATTGAGTGCTTTTGGTTCATATACTTATAATGTAAAAGAAAATTCAAAATATACTCCAAACAATATTAAAGCAGGACAAGGACAGAGTGGTATTGCTGAAAAGTCTGATAACAAGAGTGGTGTGTTGTTAGGCAACTTTACTGCAAATTATAAGAAAGCATTTGGAAAGCATTATATTGATATTTTAGGACTTGCTGAGTTACAAGATTATAAATATACTGGTTTTGGTGCTAAATCAAAGCAGTTTGGTACTAACTTCTTCGAGTATAATAATTTAGGCGCAGGTGGAGAAGTTAAATATGGAGATGTCAGCTCATACTCTAATGGTTATTCAATAGCTTCATTTATGGGACGTTTCAATTATAGTTTTGCTGATAAATATATTGCAACTGTAAATATGCGTGCCGATGGTTCTTCTAAATTAGGAGCAAATAATAAATGGGGATTTTTCCCTTCTGCATCATTGGCTTGGGTTTTGAAGGAAGAAAGTTTCTTGAAAGATGTAGATGTTGTTTCCAATTTAAAAATAAGGACTGGTTATGGTCTTACTGGTAATCAGGATGCCATTAGTGCATATAACTCATTGAAGTTGATGAGCCCGACAGGTGTAACTACAGTAAATGGCAAGCCTGTTGTTACATACGGAATCAATCGTAATGATAACCCTGACTTGAAGTGGGAAGTAAAACGCATGTTTGATATTGGTATTGATGCAGGATTTTTCGAGGATCGTTTGACTGGAACATTAGATTATTATTATTCAAAGACTAGCGATTTGTTATATAATTATGCCGTACCTGTTCCTCCTTTTGCATTCAATACTTTGTTGGCTAATTTGGGAGAAATGGAAAATACCGGTATTGAAGTTGCAGTAACAGGTGTTCCTGTAAAAACTAAAGATATGGAGTTGACTATTTCTGCAAACTTCTCATGGCAAAAGAATAAATTGCTGTCTTTGAGTGGCTCTTATATGGGACAATCATTGAGTGCTAAGGAATACATGAATTTGGGAGGAATGAATGGCGCTGGATTTATCGGAGGAAATAATCAGGTTATTTATCAGATGGTAGGACAACCCTTGGGCGTATTCTATTTACCTAAATGTGATGGACTCATTGATATGAATGGTAATGGTGAGTATACTTATCATATTCTTGACATTGATGGTCAAGAAGGTATAGATCTTTCTGATGGAAAGGACCGCTATGTAGCAGGACAAGCTATGCCGAAGTTCTATTTGGGTGGTAATATTAGTTTCCGTTACAAACAGTTTGATATCCAGACTCAGTTCAGTGGTGCGTTTGGGCATAAAATTTATAATGGAACCTCTTTGTCATACATGAATATGAGCTTATTCCCTACTTACAACGTAATGAAAGGCGCTCCTGAAAAGAATATTCATGATCAGACTGTGACTGACTATTGGTTGGAAAGAGGAGATTATGTACATATTGATTATGTAACATTAGGATGGAATCTGAATACTAAGAATTTAAAGAACATTAATTCGTTAAGATTGACATTCTCTGTAAATAATTTGGCTACTATTACTAATTATTCAGGATTGTCACCAATGATTAATAGCTCTACTGTTGGAAGTGATTTAGGTGTTGATGATAAGCGCTTCTATCCGCTTACACGTACTTACTCACTGGGACTTAGTCTTAACTTTTAAATGAACGTTACTATGAAAAGAAAATTATTATATAGCTTTTTTATTGCTGCTGCAATGAGTTTTAGTGGATGTTCTTCTTTCTTGGAAGAAAATCCTGTTGATCAGATGCCGGAAAGTGAAGCCTATAAAAATCCGGAAATGATTTATTTAAATACAGTTGCTAACCTTTATACAAAGATTGGCGCAGATGCAGGAGGAAGTGGTTTGGCTGGAACAGACAGAGGACTTTATGACTTGAATACATTTTGTGCCGATGATGCTATCCTCCCGACAAGAGGTGGTGACTGGGACGATGGTGGATTGTGGAGAGATCTGTTCACTCATAACTGGGGTGTAAATAATGGACTTATCATATCTACTTGGGACTATCTGTATGGAGTGATTGTACAGTGCAATCAATCTATAGATAAATTGACTGAATTGAAAGAGTTGGATCCAAGCAATGAATATTTTGATATTTATAAGGCTGAAGTCCGGGGAATTCGTGCTATGTATTATTATTATTTATTGGATATGTTTGCACGTGTACCAATTGTTGAATCTTCATTAACTCAGATGAAGGATGTCAAACAGTCAGAACGCAGTGAGGTTTTCAATTTTGTAAAGAAAGAGCTGGAAGAATCTATTCCATTGTTAGCTGACGAAAAAAGTGCTGATCTGGGAGAGTATTATGGGCGTATGACTAAGGCTGTTGCTTACTTCCTTATGGCTAAGTTGGCTTTGAATGCTGAAGTTTATACTGATAACGACTGGACAGACCAATCTCGTCCTGATGGAAAGAATATTAAATTTACAGTGGATGGCACAGAAAAAAATTGCTGGGAAGCTACCGTCGCTTATTGTGATAAAATCAAGGAGTGTGGATATTCTTTAAATCAGGGAACAAATGGATTCCTTTCTAACTTCGTAGTTAATAATGAAGGATCTAAGGAAAATATTTTTGTTATTCCAATGGATCCAACCTTGTATAAAGCTCGTAATATGTATCTGGTACGTTCACGCCATTATGATGTTGGTAAAGCATTAGGATTTGGTAATGGAGGTTGGAACGGATCTGCTGCTACTATTGAAGCAATGAAAGCATTTGGGTACGGAACTGCAACTCCTGATCCTCGTTTGGAATTAACTTATTATACAGGCCGGGTTGTTGTAAACGGGCAAGAAGTTATTAACAGTGAAACTGGAAAACCTTTGGAATATTTACCAATGGCAATCAGGCTTCAATTCGATAAGAGTGATACTAGCATGAAGATGGCTGGAGCACGAATGTATAAGTACGCAGATGATCCGACTGCAACCGAAGATGGACAGTGTCCTCATAACGACTGGGTATTGTTCCGTTATGCAGATGTTGTATTGATGCGTGCTGAGGCTTTGATTCGTAATGGTCAAAGCGGACAGGCTGATTTAGATGAAGTCAGAAATCGTGTTGGAGCACCTCATGCAGATGCTACTTTAAGTAATTTGTTGAAAGAACGTATGTTGGAACTGGCATGGGAAGGATGGAGACGTCAGGATTTGGTTCGTTTTGGTAAGTTTAATGATGCTATAACTGATCGTCCTAAGACAGAAGCTTATTTACAAGTGTTCCCGATTCATGCTAACACTTTGGCTGTCAATCAGAATTTGACACAAAATCCGGGATATTCAAAATAAAGAAAACCTTATAGAATAAAGAAACATATGAAAACATATTTCAAATATATAGCATTGACCTTATTGCTTGCTTTGGGGCTTGTAAGTTGTGAAGATAATGAAAACTGGCGAATTATTCCATATGAACCGGAACCTGAGGCTCCGGTTGATGGGCCTGAACAGTTGTATGTGGTTGGTGCTCACCAAAATTGGGCTCCAGATGCAGCTGTTATAGGAAAACTTTATCCAATAGACGCTATGGGTAATTATGCCGGATATGCTTATTTGAACGGTGAATACAAATGTACTTCACAGCAAAATTGGAGTGGCCCTAATTATGGAGCAGGTTCGACTGAAGGAACATTGTCGACAGCTGAGGATGCTGGTAACCTGACTGCAGAAGAAGGGTATTATTATCTTACTTTTAATATCAAAGAGCTTACATATACAGTTCAGCTTGTAAACTTTGGTGTTATTGGAGATGCTACTCCTGGTGGCTGGAATGAAGATACCGATTTAGTTTATGATCCAGCTGATCTAAAGTTGAAAGTAGATATGACATTGACAGACGGTACGATTAAGTTTCGTGCAAACGATCAGTGGGATGTTCCTAATGGAGATTTTGGTGCAGGAGATAGTGAAGGCAAATTGGCTCCAAAAGGAAATAACATTAGTGTGACGGCTGGTGATTATCAAGTGGTAGTAGATCTTTCGACTCCGGATTATACTTATGAATTGATAGCTAAATAATTAAATTAATATTAGGAGTGCGTCGATAGGGCTTTGCCAGATTGTACGCACTCTTTTTTTCTTCTATCTATGAAAAACTATATATTGACTTATATATTGTTAGCACTGGGGTTTATTACTTCATGTAGTGATACCGATTCGAATACTTTGCCTGGTGGTGTAACAGATAATTTGAAAGAAGGCTTTACTTATTTACCGGAAACTCCCGATGCTGACCAGCCTCTCACGATTACATTTAAGGCGTCACCGACTTCTGCTTTATATGGATATGTTGGTGATGTATACTTGCATACAGGAATAGTAAGTGAGGGAGTGTGGCTGTATGTGCCTGCAGATTGGAATGAAAATATTGAAAAGTGTAAGTTTACTAAAAGTCAAACTGAGGCTAATGTATGGACCATTACTCTTTCTCCGTCTATTCGGGAATGGTTTGCTTCCGGTACAACTCCTGTTGAACAATTGGGAATTATCATTCGTAGTGCAGATGGTAGTAAAAAAGGTATTGACAAAGATCAGTTTGTGAATGTTACGGATATGAAATATCATGGATTCGTTCCTGGTAAGGTTCAGGAGAAATCACTTCCTTCAGGGGTGCAGGAAGGAATTAATTTGGATATAGATAATTGTACCGTGACATTAGTTCTGTATGATAAAGCAACTGATGGAAGTCATAAAGACTATGCGTATGTTGTAGGAGATTTTAATGAGTGGACATTGGCTAATGATGAAACATCCCAGATGTATCGTGATGAAGCAACAGGATGCTGGTGGATTACAATTTCTGATTTAGATCCTGCAAAGGAGTATCGTTTTCAGTATTATGTAGGGACTTTAACAGGTGATGTCATGCGACTGGCAGATCCTTATTCTGAAAAGATACTGGATCCGGATAACGATAAATATATTGCAGCATCTACTTATCCGGTTACAGAAAGGCAATATCCTGATAAAGGCATAGGCATCGTGTCTGTTTTTAAGCTACAGCGAGAAGAATATAGCTGGATAAATACAGATTTTAAGATAAAAGATGCTGATAATCTGATGATTTATGAAATGTTGTTACGTGACTTTACAGAAAGTGGTGATTTGAATGGAGCTATACAAAAGTTAGATTACTTACAGGCCTTAGGCATCAATGCCGTTGAGTTGATGCCTGTACAAGAGTTTGATGGGAACAATAGCTGGGGGTATAATCCTTGTTTTTTCTTTGCGATGGATAAAGCTTATGGGACAAAAACAATGTATAAGCAGTTCATTGATGCTTGTCATGAGGCTGGTATGGCAGTTATTCTGGATGTGGTTTATAATCATGCTACAGGAAATAATCCGCTGGCTAAACTCTATTGGGATGGTGATAAGACTGCAAAGAATAATCCATACTTCAATGTGGAAGCACCTCATCCTTATAGCGTGTTCCATGATTTCAATCATGAAAGCCCATTGGTGCGTAAGTTTGTGAAGCGTAATCTGCAATTCTTGTTGAAGGAATATAAGGTGGATGGCTTTCGTTTTGATTTGACGAAAGGGTTCACACAAACCTCTTGCACTGAAAGTACAGCATCCAATTACGATGCGGGTCGCATTGCCGTCCTAAAGGATTATAATGCGGCCATCAAGGAAGTGAAAAAGGACTCTTATGTTATCTTGGAGCATTTCTGTGATTCAAAGGAAGAAAATGAACTGGCAGCTGATGGTATGCACTTATGGCGTAACTTGAATAATGCCTATTGTCAGTCGGCTATGGGGTATGCTGAAAATAGTTCTTTTAGCAGCCTTTATGAGAAAACACCTGCATGGGTAGGTTTTATGGAAAGCCATGATGAAGAAAGAGTTGCATACAAGCAAACTGCTTTTGGCAATCTTCAAAATGCAGGTCTTGATATCCGCATGAAACAACTGGGAACAAATGCAGCCTTCTTCCTGACCGTTCCAGGACCGAAAATGATTTGGCAGTTTGGCGAACTAGGATATGATTATTCCATAATGTATAAGTACGATGGAACAATGGGAACTGAAAAGAATACTGATGCCAAGCCTGTGAAATGGGATTATCTTACTGACCAATATCGGAAAGGATTATACGACACTTATAGCACTTTGCTGAAATTACGCAATGATAATCCGGACTTATTCAGCGACAACGCATTCAAAGACTGGAAAGTAAGTGTTTCCGATTGGGATAAAGGTCGTTATCTAAGATTGGAATCCACTACAAAGAAACTGGTTGTAGTAGGCAATTTCAAGAATGAACAGATTAATACAGGTGTGTACTTTGGTAACACGGGAGATTGGTATGAATTGAATGGTGAAACATTGAATGTGACTAACAGTTCTGAACAGCCTGTTGTTATACCTGCTAATAGCTTCAAGTTATACACCAACTTTCCAGTAAACAATTGATTGAACGGTTGTAATCAGAGTTATCATAGAAAACAACCCATAATAATGTAATAAATCCCTGTTCCACAATGTTGGAGCAGGGATTTATTGCTTTAATTATTTCTTATCGGTAGAGATTTTTCTCTTCAAGCATGAGCTCTTTTTCAATCCTTTTAAGCGAGCTAGTTGTTTCATGCCTTGAAACTGTTTGTTTCTCACCGAGAAACGAAGTGTTTCACACCGAGAAACCATTCGTTTCACACCGGGAAACTTTTTGTTTCAAACCGGGAAACTTTTTGTTTCAAACCGGGATGAAACTATCCGCCTCAAACCTGCGTCTCTCCTTCTATATATTCTTCAAGAAAAAGGTTCTCGCCGTCGAATACGGCATAAGAAAAGAAATTAATCCAGTCTCCAAGTATCAGCACACGTGAAGTGACACTTAGCATCAAATCAAGTTCAATGTGGCGATGTCCGTAAATAAAGAAGTTTATATTGGGATGACTTTTCAAATACTCTTTTGTATATAGTACCAGATGCTCCTGATTTTCCCCATATAATCCGGTTCCTTTCCGTCAGTCCGTTTCTGCCTGCTGCGTTTCGCCCATGATAAACCAAGTTCCACGCTCCATCGGGGATGAATAGCGGAAAACAATGTTTGTAATGTTTTGCTGTGAAACATGGAACGAAGCAGTTTGAACTTCTTGTCCGGGTCGCCCAGTCCGTCACCATGAGCAAGATAGAACTCTTTTCCGTATATTTCGGTAGTCAATGCTTCACGATGAATAATCACTCCGCATTCTTTAGAAAGATAATCCCCACACCAGATATCATGGTTGCCGGTAAAGAAATGTACCTCCACTCCCATATCCGTGAGTTCGGAGAGCTTTCCTAAAAAGCGGGTGTATCCTTTGGGAACCACTAACCGGAATTCATACCAAAAATCGAACATATCTCCCAACAGGTAAACGGCAGAAGCTTTATGCTTGATACTGTCGAGGAAGTTCACCAAGCGCCGTTCCTGTGTACGTCCATGTTCTATGGCACGGGAACCAAGATGCGCATCGGAAAGGAAATAAACGTTCTTCATGAGTTTTGAGTTGTTAGTTATAAGAGATTGATTATGAGGTTATCACTCGTAACTAGAGAAAACCGAGTTCGAGTTTCGCTTCCTCACTCATCATATCTTTGTCCCATTCCGGTTCAAACACCAGATTAATGGTAGCCGCAGTCACACCCTCCACCGATTCCACTTTCTGACGAATATCTTCCATGATAAAATCAGCGGCTGGACAGTTCGGTGCTGTCAGTGTCATATCCAGCACCACTTCCCCATTATCAGAGACATCTATCTTATAGATCAGCCCAAGATCGTATACATTCACCGGAATCTCAGGATCGTACACCGTCTTTAGCATGGCTACGATCTTTTCTTCTATTTTAAATTTTTCCATAGGGCTTTCCTTATTAATATGTATTGCAAAGATAAGAATAAATTTATTCAGAGCAGCCCTTCGTCGGCAAAACTGTAAAACTTATCCTCACAAACAATAACGTGGTCTATCAGGCGAATGTTCATTGTGTCGGCTGCCCGGCGGATGTGTTCCGTCAGCGTCCGGTCCGGTTGGCTGGGTTGGATATTTCCCGAAGGATGGTTATGCACTACGGCTATTTGCGTGGCTCTCTGCAGCAATGCTTCCCGAAGAATGGTACGTACATCCGTATACGTTCCGTCTATTCCGCCAGTGCTGATACGTACCTTATCGATCAGTCTCGTCGCCTGATTCAATAATAACACCCAGAATTCTTCCTGTTCAAGGTCGCACATGACAGGCTGGAAGATGTCATAAATATCTCTTGAACAAGAGATGCGGGGGCGTTCTTGGATATTTTGCAGTTTCCGTCGCTTGCCGAGTTCCAGGGCAGCCATTACAGTGATGCTCTTTGCCGGTCCCATTCCTTTAAAACGGGAATAGTCGCAGACTTCCCACTTTGCCAAGGAGTTCAGATTGTTATCACAAGAGAGAAGTAAACGCCTCATCAGTTCGACAGCACTTTCTTCCGTATTTCCGGAGCCGATTAATATGGCGAGTAGTTCGGCATCACTCAATGCGGCTGCTCCTTTCTCCATCATCTTCTCTCTGGGACGGTCTTCCAGCGCCCACTGGTTGATGGATAGTTTGTGTTTGCTTTCCATGATCAAATCACTTACTTATAAAAATTCTTTTGAAACGCCTCGAATTCGTCCTTTCCTCTTATACAACGCTGCCACCATGCACGCCAGAATCCCGTTCCATAACCAATTAGTTGTATAAAGGAAGCAGTAATCGACAGCATTCCAATCCATAAACTGCGATTTCTGATTGTCGAATCCACGCAAACCACCAAGGAATAGAGCAGTAAGGGAAGAGGTGCTGCCAACATGGCGGCAAATCCTAAAAACAGAAGTGCCATCTCGCCTATCGCACACC
>ERZ791612.923-NODE-923-length-14561-cov-4.088584_pt1 | contig 14561 bp, 9 predicted proteins | sample MGYA00509963_ERZ791612 | MGnify/ENA primary metagenome ERZ791612 (study PRJEB30046, sample SAMN00791906) | human gut metagenome | study: EMG produced TPA metagenomics assembly of the A metagenome-wide association study of gut microbiota in type 2... | reverse complement strand
CTGCCCAGACAATAGATGAAACCGCTTTCGGAATACTTCAGGCAGCGTGTTCTGTGACTACTTTGTCTGCCAAACGATCGGTATTCCATTCTTTGTCGCAAATTCTCACCTGTAATTTGTCCTTCATCTTTTCATAATCAAGAATATCCGGAACTCCCATATCAAAAAATTCTGCTTTTCCCTGTGCTTCAATACGCATATCAGCTACATCCCCAACACAAGAATCTACATCTTTCCCATTGATATATTCCTGGTAGAGAGAATCCAGATAGACTGTCGGTACGATTCTCTGATTCCCATTTGGAATTGTAATGCCAGTAAGCTTCAGTCCATTGTTTTTTTCTACTTCTTGAAGTTTAATTTCTGCGTCCTTGTAAGACTCTGGCAAATACTCCTTTACATTGTCTTTGACATATTCATAAAATTCTTTTCTATTCATCATACGCTTTTACCCCTTTCTGATCATGTGATGGTTCATTCTTTTTCTGCTGACCATCTGCTCGGCTTTCTTCTGATAAGCCATCATTCTCTTTAAAGTTTTCTCCTGGTTTTTTCGTGCTTCCTGTCTTTTTTCCATTGCTTTCATCATAGTTTTCTGTTCCTTTCTGTGATTTTTTTGTATGAAAAAGGGAGCCTCACATAGAAGCTCCCAATCATAACCGTTGGTTTCCTTATTTGCTTTTCCTTTTTCTGCAGATATAAAGTCCTGCCATACCTCCTGTGGAGATTACCAGAAGCAGGATCGGCAGCCAGATATTCGTGCTGTCACCTGTTTTCGGTGCATTTGATACCTTTGTCTCTTCATGGGACTGTGGTGTATCCGGTGTGTTCGGTGTTTCTGGAACTTCCGGTTTCTCATTTGTCAGATTGAAAGTAACTTCCACGACTGGTGTACTGTCATTCGCATAAGCAAATGTCACTTCATGCTTGGTCTGATCCAGTGTGTATCCATCCAGTGTTTTTGTTTCCACCAGATAATACTTGATTGCTGTATCATATTTGCCGTTCTTAAATGTGGCAATCTCATACAGCTTACTTTCTGCATGACCGGCAGCGTCTGTCTTTAAGGTTTCCAGAACCTTTCCTTTGCTGTCACGGAGTTCAAATTCTACCCCTTTCAGTGGTTCTCCTGACGATTTATCTGTCTTATTGAGAATCACTTTTCCCTTGGCAGTATCATCTTTCATAGCCACTTTCTGGATTTCTCCGGTATCTTTCACCTCAAATGTCACATCGGCTGTCAGAAGATATCCTTTCGGTGCCTGCTCTTCACGTAAGGTATATTTACCGATTGGCAGTTTTTCGATATAGTGTGCTTCCTCTGTGGAAGTCCAGCTCTCTACTACCTGATCATCCTTATCGAGAATCGTCAGTTTCGCACCTGGAATCTCAGTTTCTCCTGTGATATCAGTCTTACTGATCTCTACTTTTGTCACATCATCTTTCATCTCATGCTTCTGAACCTCTGCTGTATTCTCTACTGTGAAAGTAATACTTTCTGCAGTGACATATCCATCTGCCGGTTTTGTCTCTGTCATGGTGTATTCCTTACCAACAACCAGTTCTTTGATCACATGGGATTCTTCCGTAGAAGTCCATTCATCTACTGTATTGCCATCTGAATCCGTTACTTTCAGGTGTGCACCTGGAAGTTCTTTACCTGTTGTCAGGTCTGTTTTGGTCAGCTCCACTGTGGTTGGCTGATTTTCAAAAGTAAAGTCGTAGCTTACTTCTGCCTGGTCTTCTCCGGCATATTCAAAGGTAAATTCCTGTACTTCTTCTGTTGTAACAAATCCGTCCGGCGCAAAGATTTCTTTCACATAGTATTTTCCGTCTACCGGAAGATCTGCCGTAAAAATAATCTGTCCTTTTTCATCCGTTACCCGCTGCTCGATCAGACTGTCTTTCTCAAGGAGTACCTCGCCCTTTGCATTTTTGATATCTTCACTGGTATAAAGACCGAAGACACCACCTGCAAGGACACGGTCTGTATCTTTTTCTTTCTTCACAACCGTAACCTTTACTTTCTGACGGGCATTCTGCCATTTCTCATCATAAGTGATGACTGGTGTGTCCTGATCACGGTAGGAAAGGTCAACATATCTCGGCTCTTTGTCCAGCACATAACCATGGGCTGTTTTTACTTCCTTCACATAGTATTTTCCAGCCGGAAGATCTCCCATCTGTGCAATACCATTGGAATCTGTGGTAATGGTTCCCACTTTTTCATCTGCTTTGAAATAATCTTCACTGACACCATCTGCCGCTTTGATATCTTCCGCAGCAAATACATCGAACGTCACATCTGAAAGGCTTCCGGTTACATACTCAAAGAGATGCTCCACGGTACCTTTTACATGATCCAGAAGTGTTATCTTATCCAGAAATTCTCCATTTTTGTTGATGATCAGAAGTCCTGTTGGAACTTCATCTTTCATCTCTACTTTCTGAATCTCTGCGGTATCTTCCAGCGTGAACTTCACATCCGTTGCTTTCAGATAACCATAAGGTGCCATTTCCTCACGAAGGGTGTATTCCTCTCCAACTGTCAGTCGTTTGATCACATGTGGCTGATCTTTTACAGAAGTCCACTGATCCACAACATTTCCTTCTTTATCAAGAACAGTGAGTTTTGCTCCATCCAGTTCCACACCTGTTGTTACATCAGATTTTGTAATTTCTACTGTTGTCGGCTGGTTCTTTTTCACAGTTTTCAGTTTTACTGTCTTCACATCCTGTCCCTGGTAAGAAGCATCCAGATTCAGAACTTCATCAGAGGATACAAATCCAGCCGGTGCTTTTAACTCTTTCACATAATACTGTCCAAGTGGCAGATCCAGCGTACATACTGCAAGACCATCATTATCAGAAGTCATTTCCTGTAAAAGTGTCTCTGCTTTCACGATTACTTTTCCATCTGCCTTGATATCTTCTTTGTTATAGATACCAAAGACAGCTCCTGCTACGGTTGCACCATTTTCTGCATCCTGTTTTTCTACCTGGATTGCAACTTTCTGGCGGTCATCGCCAACCATCACTTCCTGTTCGATCACAGGTGTATCCTGATTGGCATAGACAAATGAGACATCCGATCTGTCATGGTTCAGGACGAATCCTTCCGGTGCAGTCTTTTCTACCACATAGTAAGAACCAAGCGGCAGATTCTCTGCAACTGCTTTTCCGTCTTCTCCGGTCGTTACCGTTGTTACCAGTGCATCTTTTGCATAGATCAGCTGTCTGTTTCCGTTTTCATCTTTCTGATAATCCGGTGTATAGATATTTTCAGCTGCATAGACATGAAATGATGCACCCTTCAGGTATCTTTCTTCATAAACAAAATCCTTTTTGAATCCGGTCAGCATCTCACCTTTTTTATAGATCGTCAGCTTTCCTTTTACCGGATGGTTCTCATAGTCTACCGTAATAATGGCATCTCCGCTCTCAGAATCCATCTGATATGCTGTGTTTGCATCCACCGCAATCTCTACATAGTTCTTGTTAATTGTGTACCCTTCCGGTGCGTTGACTTCCTCAATCCGGTAATGTCCGATCTTCAGATTCTTCGGCATGATCAGATATCCCTGGCTGTCCGTAAAATAGGACTTGTGAGTGGTTGTCACTGGGTAAGTTGTTACCTGTTCCACATACTTTTTGTTGTCCAGGTCATATACCTTAAATTCTGTTCCTGCAATCAATACGGATTTCTTTGTTTCATCGTCTTTTTTCACGATTTTCAGTTTTGCCTTAAACTCTTCATCCAGAAGCACTCGCCAGATCTGTGGCTCATTTGGATGATGCTCTGTGATATTCACTTCAAAATCATCGACCGGCTTGTAGTTGTGCGGTGTTGTTGTCTCACGCACGATATAGCTTCCAAATGGTAATGGAATACTGCAGGCATACCCTTTTTCATCTGTGAAAATCTCAGTAGCTCCATTTTCTCCACTCACTACTGGTTTGGCAGAATCAAAATCATAGCTTCCATCTGCTTTCTTTGTAAGGGAAGATTTCAGATAAACTGTAAATCCAGCTCCGGATAACAGCTCTGCATCGGTCTTTCCATTGTTGGCTGCTTTGATGATCTGGAATGGCTGCTTGATGACCTGCTCACTGGAAGTGCACTCTCTTTTTACTTCTGCTGTCATATCTCCTTCATAACTGCACGTAAGATCATGCTCTTCTGTATCTGCCAGGTATCCGGTCGGCGGTGTGATCTCTTTGATATAATATTTGCCAAGATATAAGCCATTTACAGAAGCCTGTCCTTTGTCATCTGTTGTAAGAGAAGCTACCTGCTCTCCTGCTTTATAAATAGTTCCCGTTGCTCCATCCGGGTGCACGATATCTTCACGGGCATACAGTCCATAAACTGCACCTTTCAGTGTGGCATCTCCCTGCGGTACTGCTTTTCCTGTCTCTTTATCCACTTTATAAAGATTGATCTTTGCTGTCACACGGTCATTGCTGAAGGTATGGGCAAAAGATACGGTTGCTTCTTTATCATTGGTGTAAGAAAACTTGAACGTATACACATCTTCTGTATTTCTTACATAGCCTTCCGGTGCCTGATCTTCTTTTACAGAATAGGAATATCCGATTGGCAGGTCTACTGTGAATTTTGCAGTTCCGTCTGCGCCAGTAGTTACTTTCTCAATCAGCGTTCCTTTTTTCACAACAACGCTTCCGTCTGCATTTCTGATATCATCGGATGCATACAGAGCAAAAATACCGCCTTTCAGTGGTTTCTTGGTGTCTTTATCCTGTTTTACTACGGAAACATCTGCTTTCTGTCTCTCGTTGTTAAAAGTCACATCTGCAAATACAACTTCTTTATTCTGACCAGCATAAGTTAGAGTCACTGACTTTTCTTCGCTGCCGTTATAGAAAGAGTCCGGTGCTTTTGTTTCTTTTACCACGTAGGTTCCAAGATGCAGGTTTTTCAGTGTGACAGAACCATTCTCACCTGTTGTCAGGTTTTCTTTTACAAGGTCACCTTTGCTGTACACTTTTGTGCCATAAGCTGTTACGATATCTGCCCCGGCATACACGTTATACACTGCATTTTTCTGTCTGCGGTTCTCATACTGGAATACGGTTCCACTCTCACTGACTTCTGCACCGATAAGAACCTGACCTTCTTTGTAAATGGTAAGCTCTGCCAGCTGTTCCTTATTTTCCACGGTTACAGCTGAGGTCTTACTTGCTACCAGTTTTACATTTGTTGCCGTTGCATTTACTACATATCCCTGTGGTGCTGTGATCTCTTTCAGATAAACGGTATCCTGTGTCTTGATGATCGTAACAGAGGATTTTCCATTCTTATCTGTTGCCGGCATCTGAGTGATCAGCTTTGTACAAGCCTCATCGCTGTATACACCGAATACTGCACCTGCAAGATTGACATCCGCTGTATCGTCTTTCTTTACGATTTCGATCGTAGCCTGTTCAATCCAGGACACCTTTAAGCTTACATATTTTTCATCAGCGACACCTTCTCCAAACACAAATGCCAGGTCCTGAACACTTGCATTCGTAGTCAGTTTATATGCTGAGTAATCTTTTGTAATACTTCCCTTCATTTTTGCAGAAAAAGTAGCATTTACATCTTTTGTCTGTGTCAGAGGCGCTGAAAGATAAAACGTAGTTCCTCCTCCAATTGTTACGCTTGCACCTGCCGCACTTACATTTCCAGTAGATACATTATGGAGCTTTACTCCCTTTGGTAAGTCCATTGTAATTTTCTGTTGGGAAGATGCGTTGAACTTAATGTTCTCCGTTCTCTGAACATTTCCATCTACATAAGCTTTTACATTCGGTTTTGAAAATGACATCGCTACATCTGGTATTTCCGGCTTATTCACACAATAATTATAGAGTTCTTTTGCCAAAGCCTCGCCTGTAGCATTTGTTCCATAGAATGCATCACTGCTTCCATTGGCATAAGATGCAGCCATGTGAATAATGATGAATCTTTTTCCTTCTGAGAAATCCGTGTGTTTATTCGCAAAAAAGCTTTCGCTCCCTGCGGCATCTGTACCGTAATAACACACTTTTGCTAACGCCTGATTGTCTCCAATCTTTGTAATTGTATAATTTCCAGATCCAGGTCCTGGCTTTGCTGGCTGTACACAATACGCAGTTGCTCTGACGCTTCCGTAGCTGATATAGTACGGCTCTGTCAGATAGGTTCCAAGATTATAATCTGCATATCTATACAGAGGTCCTTTTTCGATTGTTACCTGCTGTGTACTTCTTGCTGAATAAGCCGAAACTGCTTCAAATGTTGCAATCTCTCCTTCTTCCATAGCATCAAGATCCACACCTTCGTCTCCTGCCTGTTCCAAAACATCATGAAGCTCTAACCCTGATTCTTCATCATAGGTATCCTGATTCTGTGCCTGCTCTACCAAATCATCAAATTCATCAGCGTCAATATCGGTAACCTCCGAGTCTGCTTCTGAATCCTCCGCTTCCTCTGTCTGCTGTTCACTTACAGCTGTTTCGGATTCGGTCACTGCTTCACTCCCTGCCCCCTCTGTCTGAGCTTCAGTTTCTTTCTCACGCACAATCAGTTTTCGGCTGATCTGGTACTTCGGATGCTCCTGATTTACCGGTTCCACATAATAGACCGCTTTGTAAGTGTCCGCATGATCTGTCGTAAAATCCTCATCCTTGTCATTCTTAGCTTCCTCAAATGTGACTTTGACCTTGTTATCATCCTTGATTTCCAGTCCCGTGTAATCTGATTTCACATCAAATACACTGCCTGTTTCGATTTCATAATCTTTGGCAGTCACCACCTCATCTTCATCCAGAAGGTCTTTCACTTCCTCATAAAGTGGAGGTTTTTCCTCTGGCTGGATCTCCGCTGCATATGCAGTCATCGGAGATAACACTGTACTAAGCATTGTCATGCCTGCCAGCAAGCCAGATACTACTTTTCTAAAATTACCTTTTTTCTTCATGCTAAGGTCCTCTCTTTCATATATTTGTATTAAAACAGACAGTCCTTAGACTGCCTGCAATACACTACTTATCGTTGTGGAAAAATCAGATTGAACTGTATATTTCCCTCTCCGGGATCGACCATCTCCACAGTTGCTTCATACTGTCTCCCTGTTTTTCTTGATACCAGATCCTTATAATGGATTTTTCCTTTAGACAGGAACTTCTTTGCTGCCACCTTATCCATCTTTTTTCCTTGGCTTGCAAGGAATTTATCATTCTTCCATAAGGTAAATGCACAATTCCGGTCAGAACAGTAAAAGTTTACTTTCCCTTCCCTGACATCTGCTCCACAGCGGGGACATTTGCCAATGATTTCTCCTTTTGCTTTTCCATGAAACTGGTCTTTCTTTTCTTCTGAAATACCCTGATATCTGGCAACCAGTTCCTGCATCAGCTCTGTAATCCCATTTAGGAATTCATCTGCTGTCTCTGTATTCTGGGCAATGTGATTCAATGCCATTTCCCACTCTGCGGTCATCTTCGGAGATTTAATCTCATCCGGTAGAACCGTAATCAGCACATTTCCATCATCTGTCGGCACCAGATTTTTCTTTTCCCTTTTCACAAAGCCAGACTGAATCAGTTTTTCAATGATTGCTGCCCTTGTTGCCGGAGTACCAAGTCCTTTCTTCTCTGTATCTTCGGTCAGTTCTTCATTTCCTGCACGTTCCATCGCAGAAAGCAGGGTATCTTCTGTATACTGTTTCGGTGGCTGTGTAAAATACTCCGATATAAAAGAATCACAAGGGCCGTAATGCTTGCCTGCCCAGATATCCAGCTCCGGCTCTTCTTTCTCAATCTTTACGCCAAAGAACTGTTTCATTTTATTTTCGATTGCCTTGAATCCTTCCTGCTTTGTTTTCTTTGCCGTGAGATAAAACGTATGATAATTGCAGGTGATCTGGCATTTATGGCTTTCATAAATATAAGGATCTGCAGTTGCTGTCAGAACCCTGGCACTGATCAGATACAAAATCTTGCGGTTTCGCTCTTTCAGTTCACCAATATCTGCTTTGGCTACTTCCATGGTTGGGATAATCGCATGGTGATCAGATACTTTCTTTGAATTTAATACCTTACTCACGTCCGGCTGATATTCCAGGCCTTCAGCATAAGGCATTTCCCCAAGTAACATCTGAATCAGAGTTTCTGTGCTTTCTCCCATCTCATCTGTCAGATACTGGCTGTCTGTTCTCGGATAAGTGACAAGCTTCTGCTCATACATCTCCTGCACGGCATCCAATGTCTGCTGTGCGGTATAGCCAAACATTCTGTTAGCTTCCCTCTGCAGGGTGGTCAGATCATAAAGCTTCGGAGGGCGGACTGTTTTCTCTTTCACATCATCCTTTTCCACTTCGCACATCCGCTCTAGGCAGTCCGCAGCCACTTTATCTGCATCCTCTTTTTTCTGAAAATGCTCTGTAACTGCATCCATATCGTCAAACTTGATATGAGCCATATAATATTTTTCTTTGGTAAATTCCTTGATCTTCTGATTTCGATCCACAATCATGGCAAGTGTTGGTGTCTGCACTCTTCCGACTTTCAGATTCTGGTTATACAGAACGGAAAAAAGACGGCTCGCATTGATTCCCACCAGCCAGTCTGCCTTTGCCCTGCAAAGTGCTGACTGATAGAGACTGTCATAACACGAACCGTCTTTTAATGACGCAAATCCATCTTTAATTGCCTGTTCTTCCATGGAAGAGATCCAGAGCCGCTTCATCGGCTTTTTGCATCCTGCCTGCTCATACACCAGACGAAAGATTAACTCTCCTTCACGTCCTGCATCAGTAGCACAGATCACTTCATCTACATTGGAATCTCTCATCAGTTTTTTCAAGATTCCGTACTGCTTCTTTGTTCCATCCAAAACCTTGTGTCTCCAGCATTCCGGCACAATCGGCAGATCTTCATATCTCCATTTTTTATATTTTTCATCGTATTCCGATGCATCGCATAATCCAACCAGATGTCCTACGCACCAGGAAACGATATAACCGTTTCCCTCCACGTAGCCATCTTTTCTTGTTCTGGCTCCAAGCACGGAAGCCAGTGCCATCGCAACCGATGGCTTTTCTGCAATCACTAATTTCATTTACTCCTGCTCCTCCTCTTCATCTTCCAATACATCATCATTGAAATCTTCATCTCTCAGGATTTCCGGTTCTGCACTTTCTTCCTGCTCATCTGCATCGTCTACTTCCCGTTTTTCTGACTCTGAATCTTCGGATTCATCTTCATCCTCTTCCATCTCATCCTCGTCATCATATTCATGCTTTGGTTTATAGACTTTGAAGTAATATCCTCCTGCCGCAGCTCCGACTGCAACCAGTGCAATCAAAAGATACGTTCCGAATGGACTTTTATCTTCTGGCATCTGGATTTCATCCTCTACCTTATCTTTCTCAGCTGACTCTGTCGTTTCCGGTTTTTCTTCCTCTGCTTTTTTCTCTGGTTCTGCATAAACCGTATCCACTTCCGGAAGTGTCACTGAATCAGAAAGTGTGAAGTTCATCAGATCTTTCTCACTGACTTCGGTAAGGAAATACACATTATCCTGAGATTTTGAATTGTCAATAATCAGATAGAAAATCTTACCACTCTTAGTTGTAATGGTATAAAACTCTTTTGTGCCTTCCGTGGCTGTTTTAGTAACAGAATCTGCTGTCTCGCCTTCTTTATTAAGCTGTTCCTCAATACCTGTCACTGTCCGATCATCCACGGTTCCTTTTGCATCTGTCGGCTCAGAAGCCTGTGCATCCTGTGGAAGCGGAGAAGTCGTTGTTTTTTCAGTCCCCGTTGCATCTGCACTGGTCGTAGTTGCCATTGCACCATTGCTGTCACTGGAAGATTTCTGTTTTTCTGCCTGCTTCTTTGCCCATTCATAATAAGGATTCTGCAGCACATACTTTTCAGAAGTATTTCCAGCTCCGTCTGTTACCGTAATCTCAATCTGTTTTGTAGTAAAATCTTTCTGTGTCAGTTGCACTCTCAGCATTCCATCCTTCAGATCTGTATAAGTGGTGCCATTAACTGTTACCGCAGTAATCCCTGATACTGTATCATTCCCCTGAATCGTCAGCACACCATCTGTCAGGGAAGCAGAGAGTGTCGGTTTTTCCGTGTCATAACACTTAATAGAGCGATTCTGCTCATAGACCTTCCCCTCACCATCTGTCACACGCACATACACTGTCTGATTTCCAGTGATCGTGATAGTTCCACTTCCGGTTACATCCTGCCAGTTTCCATCTTTTCCTGCTTTTGCTTCAATCTTTGCTATTGAGAAACCTTCCGGCATATGACTGGCATCTACCGTAACAGCAATGCTTGTTTCTCCCTGTTTCCATCCATCCGGTTTCTCAATCGTAATCGCAGGTGTGGTATTCTCAGCTGCATAAGCAGTCTGTGTCTGCAACATAGGCGATGTCAGGCAAAGAATCGTTGTTGCCGCAAGCAATCCTTTTTTTACGCTATTTTTAGATTTCTTCTGTTTCATCTTCTCTAAATTCATCATCAGACCTTGTTTCCTCCTTCTGTATTTCTACCCTGCCGGGCAGTCCATTTTTCATTCTCTTTTTAAAAGCTTCCAATTCCGGAATACTCATATCCATTGCACGGATAATTTTTACAATTTCCAGATTTTCCGCTTCTGTTTTTGCAATCTCCGCAGCCTTGAACCGCTTTAAATCTGCTTCATATCTGGCTTTGGATGCTTCCATTTTTTCCTTGGCTTTCTCATAATCCGCCGTTGCTTTTTCAAGACTTTTCATCGCTTCTCCTTTCCGGGCGGCTGTTACACCGCCCTGTTTCTTTACCAACGTCCAAATCCATAAAAATGGCTCTGCCAATATGGTGAATTGATGGACGTGTACTGCACCGGATGACCGCAATGGATCATCTGACCATTGCCCACATAGATTCCAATATGCGTTACCGGAACTCCTGCATCATAAGTGCCTGTAAAAAAGATCAAATCTCCCGGCTGTGCTTCTGACTGAGATACCGGCGTGCAGATGTCATACAGTCCCTGTGCAGTCAATCTTCCTGTATTCCTTACACCAGAGTTTGTCAGGCAGTAACTTACAAATCCAGAACAGTCAAATCCACTTGGAGAATATCCACCCCACACATACGGTGTTCCTAGATATCTCGCTGCTTCGTTCAACAAACGCTGTGCCGCTTCACTGGTGTATTCATTGCCTCCAAAGCCTGCCCCTTCTCCAGTTTCCAGATAAAAGATCGGGTTTAAGCGCTCTCCATTTTTCAGAAGTTCAATATGAAGATGGCTTCCTGTAGAATTTCCAGTATTTCCTACAAGACCAATCTCATCACCTTTCGTGACGGATACACCTGCAGATACACTCCGGCTGCTTAAATGTGCATACCGCAGTTCATAGCCTTTACTGTCCTTGATCACAACATAATTGCCATAGCTGTCGTTATAAGCAGAAGTTGTAACCGTTCCGGTCAGCCCTGCCATTACTTTTGTTCCCTCCGGCGCTCCGATATCCATACCATTATGAAGCTGATTTGCTCCTGAAATTGGATGAATCCGATATCCATAATAACTTGTCACACTGGAATACCAGTTAAAATCAACCGGTGTCGCAAACATCTGTAAATTACCTTTCGTATCGTTATAGGCACTGAACAGTTCTTTCTGGAAAAATCCCAGCCTGTCCTGACAGATCGACATCAGATTTCCGCTGTTTAAGGTGACATTCAGCACATCTACATCTCTTGTCCTGGTCACTTCCACTTCCTGGCTTCCATTATCATCTGCCAGATAGCATTCCCAGGTCTTATGACCATGTGCGGATGCTGCCGCATGACTGTCATAATAGACATCAAACTGTACACCGTATCTTGCGAAAGCTCCGGTATCTTCTACCGTATATTCGACACCATTCATGACCACCTTTGTTCCCATTGGAACAAACGGATTGGAAGCATCTACTGCTAAGGTATGATTGGCTGTTGGATATGCTCCACTGGCAGTCGGTCCTCCACTCCAAATACCACAACAGATTGGACAGTTACAATATCCGCTTGTTACAACCTGTCCCAACGATTCTCCAACTCTTACTGTTGCTGTCTCTGTCACAGTTTCATTGACTGCTTCAGTAGTCAGATGATATTGCTCTGCAAACAATGCATCCAGTTCAGGCTTGACCTGTTCAAAAGTAAATTCTTCATACTTTGCAGACAGATAACTAATCAGGATAAACGGATCATGCTCAATAGGTCCGATGTTATATCGGTATTCCTCATGTCCCGGTTCTTCAGACTCCATGTTGTTAATCCGCTCCTGCAGATTAGCTTCCAGCTGTGTGTAATACAGTTCCGCTTTCCGGATTGCCTGATCCGATGACAGATAACTGGTTCCGGTATAAGTGATCACATTTTGTAAAAACACTGCAGAGCATGACGTGACATTCGTTATGATCAGAAACATCAATCCGATCAGAACTGCTACACTGATATACACCTTCCGGTTTTCTTTAAAGAAGTTGGTGACTTTGCCGCCAATCTTCTTAATATAATCAATCGTACCTTTTGTAGCTGTTCCTACTGTCTGTTCACTTCGCTTCGCTTTGGCATAATCCCGTTTGATCTGTTGCTTCTGAATCTGTTTTTTCAGTTTCTTCTGCTCCTGACGGGTTGCCGCCTGTGTCTGTTTCTCTTCCTGTCTTTCAAGTCTGCTTCTTTTTCTGGATGCCCTCTGTTTCCTGCGTCTGGCACTTCTCTGTTCCAGCCGGTAAACACCTTCGCCGCTTTCTTCTAACTTTTGGGCACCTTCTACCGCCGCATTATCGTCTTCATTTTTGCTGATCTCACGGTGCAATGCTGCGGAAGTTGCACTTCCTGCTTTCTTGGCAACAGAAGTTTTTTCAGTTTTCACAGATTCCCCTTCCCCAAACTTCAGGCGGGATTTCTTCTTTCCAGGAGCTTCTCCTTCATTTGCCTGATAGACCTGTGCCTTCTTGGAATGCTGCTTTGCTTCCTTTTTCTTTCTTGCTTCTTCATAAGAAAACTTTTTGGCTTTTTCCTTCTGTTTTTGATGGCGGAAATTGACTCCATCCGTATCCATCTGGTTCAATTTCTCCATATCTTTGTCATTTTTCACAGAAGCACCAGTTTCCTCATAAGCAAATTTCAAACGCTGTTTTTGTTTTGGCTTTTTGCTGCCGCCGGTCTGATTTCTCCGGCTGTCTCCTCTGTTTTCTGATAGATCCGCACGTTTTTCTTTCAGTCTCCCTGACTGTCCGGCTTCGGATTTTTCTGCAAGTCTGGATTCTTTTCCGACTTCAGCACGGATTCTTTTTCTATTTTGCTGTTTTCTACTCTGTCCAAAATCCTTACTTTGCTTCTCTGTCCGTATCAGTTCCGGTGCATCTCTGGATTTTTGCACAGAGGGACGAATATTTTTCCCACTCCGTTCAGACTGGCGGGAAGACTTATCCACAAGGCTTACTTCTTTTTCCCCCTGTTTTCTTCCCATCTGCACATCACCGACACGGTTACTGACACGAACAGAAGATTTATCCGTCAGGTTTTCTTCCACCAGACCATCCTTGGTCATCTTCTGGACTTTCTTATCCCTGACTTTCATTCTCTGTTCTGCCACTACTTACTCCTCCTTCTTCGGATACCCTTTCCCTGCCTGTAATAAACAGAGAAAAGCGATGCCAAAAACAGCACCGCCACTAAAAGTTAATACATATGAAATTGCTCGTAACATTATTTTCTCCTTTGATTTAACCTGCTTCAGAAGTTTCCTCCAAGCGGGTTGTCATGATTTTATAGAGGGAATTCTTCGGGAATCTGTCTACAAATGGGATAATGACATTTCCATAGAACAGAAGTCCTTCCCCCTCATTGCTGTTGGTTACATAGGACAGCTGGGTTGGTGAGATATTCAGCTGTTTTGCCAGAATCTGCCTGTCTCCGGAAGCCTGGTTGAGCATATAAATGAAATCAGAGTTTTCAAAAATATTCTCGATTTCTCTGGAAGCCAATAAATCTTTGATATTCTGTGTTATCTGATTGTTATTATCAGGCGGCTTTTTATCCACCTCTCTGGGACTTTCGCCCATTTTCATCAGCGTGTCATTTCACGCTCAGCATAGCATATCTTTTTACCACGATTATATCGTACCGGCTGGCAATGCGGCCTCTTGGAGCTGTTATATTCTGCTTATGCAGGTTCAAGCTCTATGCGTTGCGTGTGGCTATTCTATTATGAATAGCCTTCCACTCGGATTAGGTCGCTACCCCTTTCCCGTTTTTTTCCGCATTGATACTTCTGACTTACTTGCCGGTTTCAGTCAGAACGGCGATAGTTTGCACTTTAAGCGACTAACAAGTAACAAACCAGTTCACCAGTTGGAATACCTCCCCATTTACGGAACCTCTTCCAAATTTCCACACTGTAAGCTGCTGTCTGCTCTTCTTTTAATAGAAGATGGAATTCATCCACATAGTAACGGGTAGATTTATGAGCGGAACGATTGATAGTCACTCGGTTCCATACCTGGTCCTGCACA
>ERZ791612.921-NODE-921-length-14605-cov-64.181443_pt1 | contig 14605 bp, 10 predicted proteins | sample MGYA00509963_ERZ791612 | MGnify/ENA primary metagenome ERZ791612 (study PRJEB30046, sample SAMN00791906) | human gut metagenome | study: EMG produced TPA metagenomics assembly of the A metagenome-wide association study of gut microbiota in type 2... | reverse complement strand
GCAGGGATAAATCCTCTAATCTTCCCCTTCCAAACATATTATATGAGGGTTCAGAGGGTTCAGAGGGTTGTGGTGGCGGCTGGCGCCGCAAAATAAAAAGGGGCGCGCCTGACGGCGCAGGTTGGGGCCGCCTTCGGCGGCGGGTTGTGTAGAAGGGTTGTAAACGAAAGGGTTCTTAAGTTTGACCGGCCTGTGGCCGGAGGGTTCTTAGGTTTGACGGGTCTTTGGCCCGAGGGTTGTGGTATCGCCCTGTTGGGCGATGAGTTTTATAATTCTGCTTCGCAGAATGGAAAACCTTCACAACCGGGCTTCGCCCGTGGAAATGCACCCCTATCCCCGCCTACGGCGGTACTTCCACCTAAAGGTGAAACGACTCACTACATTTTGTGCGTCGCTTCGCTCCTACAAAATGTGTTCGCTGTGCACCCCGGAGGGGGAAGTTTGCTCTCCGTACTGCTTTTGTTCTCATAAGCATCTCAAGGTATAGAACCGCTAAAATCTCCCCCTCCGGGGGAGACGCCGCCGCAGGCGGCAGAAGGGGTGCATTTCCCACGCCCGCAGGGCGGTTGTAAAGGTTTTTCGCCGTTACTGTCATAAGCTCCGTTGCCACAACTGCCCAGCACCCATAGTGCCCCCAGATTTGCTGGGGTAGCGCAGTCACAGAGCCGACAGCGCCCACCAGCCTCACCCCAGTTCCGCAATCCTTCCCGGCGCCGTGAAGGGTTTTCCTATCATGGGCACGGCGGCGATGAGTTCCCTGGTGTAGGGGTCCTTCGGGTGGCAGAGGATTTCATCGGAGGGGCCCATTTCCACGATTCTCCCTTTCTGCATGACGGCGGTGCGGTCGGAGATATAGCGCACCACCGCCAGGTTGTGGGAGATGAAGAGGTAGGTGAGGTGGAGTTTTTCCCGAAGGTCCATGAGGATATTCAGCACCTGGGCCTGCACGGATACGTCCAGGGCGGAGGTGGGTTCGTCGAGGATGAGGATTTCCGGGCTGGTCATGAGGGCCCTTGCGATGGAGATGCGCTGGCGCTGGCCGCCGGAAAATTCGTGGGGATAGCGGTCCATCACACTTTTCCGAAGGCCCACCATTTCCAGAAGCATTTCTGCCCTCTCCTTCCGGTGGGCTTCGGAAAATTCACCCATCACCCTGGCGGGCTCCATGAGGATATCCCCGATTTTCATGCGGGGTGACAGGGAGGAGTAGGGGTCCTGGAAGACGATTTGTATTTTCTTCCGGATGTCCTTCAGCTCCTTTTCTTTGGCATGGGAAATATCTTTTCCGTAGAGAAGGATTTCGCCGGAGGTGGGCTTTGCCAGACGGATGATGAGGCTGGCCAGGGTGGATTTCCCGCAGCCCGACTCCCCCACGATGCCCAGGGATTCGCCCTTTACCAGAGAGAGGGTGATGCCGTTTAAGGCGTGCACTTCCTTCGATTTTCCCCAGAAACTTCGGGTGTGGAAGGTTTTCGTCACGTTCTTGATTTCCAGTATGTCCATGTCACACCTCCTCAGGATGGCAGCAGTACACTTTGTGGCCGGGCCTGATTTCCACCGACGGCGGCAGACCCTGCCGGCAGGCGGCGCTGGCTCTTTTGCAGCGGGGCGCAAAGCGGCAGCCCGCCATTTTTTCCGCAGGGTCCGGCACCATGCCGGGAATAGCGGTGAGCCGGTCATGGGTATTTTCTCCGGTGAATTTGGGAAGAGCTCCGATGAGGGCCCGGGTGTAGGGATGGGCGGGACTTTGAAGCACGGCGGCGGTATCGCCGGATTCCACGATGTGGCCGGAGTACATGACGGAAATGGAATCACAGATTTCCGAAATTACCCCCAGGTCGTGGGAAATGAAGAGTACCGCGGTCTTCAGGTTTCGGCAGGCCTCTTTAATCAGATAGAGTATCTGGGCCTGCACCGTCACGTCCAGGGCCGTAGTCGGTTCGTCGGCAATGAGGAGCTTTGGATGGCAGGAAAGGGCAATGGCAATCATCACCCGCTGCCGCATGCCGCCGGACAGTTCATAGGGATAGCAGTGGATGACATCCTCTGCGTTCCGTATATGCACCGCCTCCAGCATGGCGAGGGCTTTCTTCTCTGCATCTTCCTTTGAAATCTTTTCATGGGTGCGGATAACGTCCGTCATCTGGGTGCCTATGGTGAAGACCGGATTGAGGCAGGTCATAGGCTCCTGGAAAATCATGGACACATCCCGGCCCCGCACTTCTTCCATGCTCTTTTTGCTGATGCCCAGGAGCTGCCGTCCGCAGAGACGGATGGAGCCGTCCAGCTCCGCCTTTCCGCCGCCGGGAAGGAGGCGGGTCACCGCAAAGGCGGTCATGGATTTGCCGCTGCCTGACTCTCCCACGAGGCCCATGATTTTTCCCGCTCCCACATGGAGGTTCACATCATGGAGAATGGGAATCATGCCCTTTTTTGAAGGGAGGGCCAAAGACAGATGTTCAATTTCAAGTACATTTTCCATAGCATCAGTGCTCCCTGGGATCCAAAATATCCCGAAGACCGTCGCCTAACAGGTTGAAGCCCATCACAGTGACCAGGATGAAAAGTCCCGGAAAGGCGGCGTACCACCACTGGTCAATGGCATAGACCCGGGCGGTGGAAATCATGGCGCCCCATTCCGGCATGGGCGGCTGGGCACCAAGGCCGATGAAGCTCATGGAGGAAGCGATGAGGATGGCATCGCCGATGCCCAGGGTCATCTGCACCATGAGGGGCGAAAGGCAGTTGGGCACGATATGGTGCAGCACAATCCAGAAGGGAGAGGCGCCGAAGGTTCTTGAAGCCTTCACATAGGGCTCCTCCTTCAGGGACAGCACCTGCCCCCGCATGAGGCGGACGTAGAGAGGAATCCTGACGATGCACACCGCCAGCATGGTATTGAAGAGCCCCACCCCCAGGGCCGCCGTGAGAGCCAGGGCCAGCACCATGGAGGGGAAGGAAAGAATCATGTCCGTCAAAGCCATTATGATGCGGTCCACCCTTCCGCCGCAGAAGCCGGAGAAACTGCCGATGGCCACGCCAATGACAGCGGCGATGATGACGATGGATAAGCCTACGGTAATGGAAATCCGGGCGCCGTAGAGAATACGGGAGAAAATGTCCCGTCCCATTTCATCGGTGCCGAAGAAATGGTGCAGCGATGGCGCCTGCAGCCGTCCTGACACGTTCATAAGATTCGGGTCCCAGGGGCTGATAAGCGGTGCCAGAATCCCCAGCAGGATGATGAGAACCACAATGACCATGCCTGCCAGGGTGAGTTTGTTTTTTAGAAGGATATCCAGGGATTTGTGGAAAAAACTTTCCCGCACCTCTACGATTTCCTCCGCCTTCACGCCGGTCATTTCTCATCACCTCCGCTGATCTGTGGATTCAGGATATTATAAATCATATCCACCACCATATTAATCACCACATAGCCCACGGACACCACCAGGGTAAAGCCCATGATGGCCGGGAAATCCAGGTAAGCAATGGAATCCATCACATATTTTCCCATGCCCGGCCAGCCAAAAATGGTTTCCGTAATGACGGCGCCGCCCAGAAGCTCTCCCATGGTAAGGCCGGTTATGGTGACCGTCGGAATCAATGCATTCTTCAATGCGTAGCGGTAAATGATGCGGCGATTCGGAATGCCGCAGGCCCTGGCGGTGCGGATATAGTCCTGCTCCAGCACATCCACCATGCCGCTCCGCACCTGCCGGGCAATGATGGCCAACTGGGCATAGGCCAGGCAGAGAGCCGGGAGCAGGAGATGATGGATGGCGGAAATCACGACGTCCATATTTCCTGCAATGAGCCCGTCAACTACATAAAGCCCCGTCACCGAAGGCGGCGGTGTAAGGAAGGTATCCAGCCTGCCGGAAGCAGGGAAAATGGGAATGACCTTATAAAAGAGGATAAGACACACCACGCCGGACCAGAAGAGGGGAATGGAGACACCTACCATGGAAATCACACGGCTCACATGGTCGATCCAGCTGTTCCGGTGCACCGCCGACAGCACGCCCAGGAAAATGCCGAAAACCACGGCAATCACCATGGCCGCCAGCGTCAGCTCCAGGGTAGCCGGGAAATAACGGGCCAGTTCGCCGGCCACCGGCATCTGGGTGCGGATGGACACACCCATGTTCCCATGGGCCAGCCCCTCCATGTACAGAGCATACTGGGTGAGCACCGGCTTATCCAGCCCCAGGGACTCACGCGCCGCCTCCAGAGTCTCCGGAGAAGCGTGGGGCCCCACCAGCATGCGGGCCGGGTCACCGGGAATGACATGGGAAATACAGAAGGTGACGATGGAAACGCCGATAAAGACAAGGATGAGATGAAACAGTTTTTGAAATACAAATCGCCATGAAATCATAAGCCCTCCTTGTATGATATGACACGCCTAAGGCGTGAGGGTTCAAAAGGTTCGGCTCGCCGCCATTTTATTGTCCCCCCCGCTTGCGGGGGGAAGGTGGACGGGCCCTTTAGGCCCGAAGGTTATGGCCGCCTTCGGCGGCAGGTTGTGTTCGCTTCGCTCAAGGGGCAACGGGCCTTTGTCCCGAGGATAGTGGTGGCGGCTTTAGACACGCCCTTTCGGGCGTGAGGGTTCAGAGGGTTCAGAGGGGAAGGTTCTTAGGTTTGACCGGCCTTTGGCCGGAAGGTTCTTAGGTTTGACGGCGCCTGCGGCGCCGAGGGTTGTGGATTGCCCTTCGGGCAATAAATATAAATTCAGCGTTACGTACTAACCTTCCTAACCTTCCCGCCCTCATCGTCATTCTGAGCGCCAGCGAAGAATCTCGGTAAGAATTGCTAATGACTCTTACTATTCCACTAGCCCACCAGTTCACTAAAGAATCCCAGTCGGTGGGAAAGGGGGTTGCCTCTGGCAGCGCCCTTGCAAAATCATGTGGCACACTGCCCAGCGTCCATAGTGCCCTGCTGTCCTTTTCCACTAGAAAAAGGGCTTTACGGGAAACTCCTTTTTCCAGGAAATCAAATTTCACAATCCAGAAATCATTCCTTAGAAAGGTGTTCGAAATCGTACATGCTGTCCAGCATGGGGTTATAGGCAAAGCCCTTGATGTTGGCTCTCATGGGGGTGAGTACCTTGGTCTGGAAGAGGAAGAGGTAGGGGGCATCGTCGAAGGCGATGTGCTGTACTTTCTTGTAGATTTCCGTCCTCCCGTCTTTGTCGGTCATCACCTCGGCCTGGCGGAGGAGGCTGTCCACTTCATCGTTCTTATAGAAGGAGCGGTTCCCCGGGAGGCCCCAGTAGGAGGAGTCAAGCCAGTAGGAAAGGAAGAACTGGGGATCGCTGTAGTCCGGACTCCAGGTGCCCAGGGCCATCTGGAAATCGCCTTTGTCCGCTCTCTGCCGGAAGGTAGCCCAGGCCACTTTTTCCAGGTTCACCTTGATGCCCAGCTGCTGGAGGTTATTCTGAATGATTAAGGCTTCCGCTTCGTCGAAGGCGGCGTGGCCGGAGTAGAGGAGGCTGATTTCCGTCACGTTTTCGCCGGATTTCGCCAGCAGTTCCTTGGCCTTGTCCAGGTTGTAGGAGTATCCCTTGATGGATTCGTCCTTACCCCACATGCCTTCGGGCACGGCGCTGGTGAGCTGCTGGCCCCTGCCCTTCACGGCGCCGTCGATGATGGCGTTGTAGTCAATGGCATAGGAGAGGGCCTGGCGGAAGACCTTATTGCTGGTGAGGAGCTTCCGGTTGTTCAGGTACACGATGGAGCAGAGAAGGGACGGGTCTTCATAGATACGGATGGCCTTGTTGTCCTTCAGCTGGTCGATCTGGTCCATGGGGATGCCTTCGGCAATGTCAATATCCCCCTTCTCCAGCTGCAGACGCTGGGCGGAGGGATCCTTGATGCTGTTGAAGAGAATGTGCTTGATGGCCGGCGCCTTGCCGGAGTAATTTTTCTGTACATCCAGCTTGATGGACTGGCTGGGAGTGTAGGACGTGATTTCATAGGCACCGGAACCCATGGTATGGGCAGCCAGATAGGAAGAGCCCATATCGTTGTCCTTAGCCTGGTCCATGACCTTCGGATTCACTATGGAGGAACCGTTCACCGCCAGGGTATAAAGGAAGGGAGCAAAGGGCTTGTCCAGCTGGAAAACGACGGTCTTGTCATCGGGTGTTTCGATGGATTTCACCACTTTGAAATAATCGGAGGGGCCCTTCTTCATTTTCTGGACACGTTCGATGGAGAACTTCACTGCCCTGGCGTCCACCGGAGAGCCGTCGGCAAATTTGTGTCCCTCGTCCAGGGTAAAGGTCCAGGTGAGGCCGTCGTCGCTGACGGTCCAGGACTTGGCCAGGGAAGGCTCCACCTCCGTGGTGGCCTTGCCGTCCACCACCTTGTATTTCACAAGCCTTTCATAGGCGGGATAGGTAATCTGCCAGCCCTTGTTGTCCATGGTGACAGCCGGGTCCAGGGTCTCCGGATCCACTGCCATGCCTACCACGATGGTGTCCTTCGGTACGGAGCCGCCGGAAGAGGAGCTTCCGGACTGTCCGCCGCAGCCCGCAAAACCAAGAATCGAAAGGCCCAGAAGGGAACCGGTGAGTACAGTTTTCAGAAGTCTTTTCATAATCTCTCCCCCTTCGGAAGCACTGATTCGCTCATAGAGTCTGCTTTCATGAAAATTTTTATGCACTGCCGCGTCATGGGACTCCTTAAATAGCTCGCTATTTGCGTCATCCCATTCCTTGCATTGCCTAAAAATTCAAGAATAAAAGCAGACAATAAGTGAATCAGCGCTTCCTTACCAAAAAGGCCGCAGTCATCGAAGATGAGTGCAGCCTCTTTGCCATAGAGACACAAAAGCCCTTCTTACCTTACGGTAAAAAGGGCTCCGTTGTCTCTTTATCAATATGTATACAGTATAGCGGATATGTATGAGGTTGTAAATAGGGAAATGATAGGTAGAAAGCAGTGATCCCCCATTCTGGTCTGTTATAATAAAAACAGGTCAGGGAAGCACTGATTAATTCGCAGAATCGAATTCCATATGTATTTTTATCCAATGCTACGTCATAAGTCTCCTTAAATAGCTCGCTATTCGCGTCGACTTATTCCTTGCATTGAATAAAAATACAAGAATGAAATCCGATAACGATTTAATCAGCGCTTCCTTAGAAACAGTGTCATCATAAGCAAAAGGAGGAATGGTGATGAAAGTTTTACTGATTAACGGCAGTCCCCATCGGCGGGGCTGTGTATACACGGCCCTTGAGGAAACGGCCCGCACCCTGAATGAAGAGAACATTGAAACGGAAATCCTGCAGATTGGCAGGGAACCCATAACCGGCTGCATTGCCTGCGGCTACTGCGAATCCCATGGGCGCTGCGTGCAGGATAAGGACTCGGTGAATAAAGTCCTTGAACGGCTGGATGAATTTGACGGCCTCATCTTCGGCTCGCCGGTGTACTACGGCGGCCCCAACGGGCAGATCACTTCATTCATGGACCGCCTCTTCTACGCCTCCCACGGCCGCATGGCAGGAAAGGCAGTAGCCGCCATCGTCAGCTGCCGGCGGGGAGGCGCCTCTGCCGCCTTTGACCGGATGAATAAATATTTCCTCATGAATAACATGATCGTCCCCGGCTCCCAGTACTGGAACCAGATTCACGGTTTCACCAGGGAAGATGCACTGAAGGACAAAGAAGGCCTCCAGACCATGCGCACCCTGGCCCGCCAGATGGCCTGGATTCTGAAATGCATGAAGGCCGGTAAAAAAGAGGGCATCCCGAAACCGGTGCAGGAAAAATGGATCCCCACTCACTTCATCCAGGACAAATATTGAAATAAAAATCCCCGAGGTTTTCCTCGGGGATTTATTGTGCTAGGGAAGCACTGATTAATTCGCAGAATCGAATTTCATAAGTATTTCTATTCAATACTTCGTCATAAGCCTCCTTAAATAGCTCGCTATTCACGTCGACTTATTCCTCGTATTGAATAAAAATACAAGAATGAAATCCGATAACGATTTAATCAGCGCTTCCCCAGAAAATGGTTAGAAAGTAAACTGCATGCCGATTTCAAAATTGCGGCCGGGAGCAGAGTACCAGGTACCGTATGGGTCATAAGATGAACCTACATCTGTATAGAACTGGTCGAAGATATTATTCACCTTTGCAAAAACAGATGCTTCTTTCGTAATCTGGTAATTGGCACTCAAATCCCATACCCAGAAGTTTGCATAGTCTTTCATGGCAGGATATTTGGGAGATGTGTATCTATCTATAATACCTCTGCCCCAGAGGGACGCTTTAAAGCCGGCATTATGATAGTCAACCCCAACATTCAGCTCATGTTTCGGCAGATAGGAAACATTATTATTATGTGTGTCAGCATCAATATAACTATATCCTACAGTAGCAGTTACGTGAGCACCAAAGTCTTTATTCAGCGAAGCATTCACACCGGTTTGAATCATCTTCCCCGTATTGATGTATCCGCTTCCTACCCATGTAATCTGATTATCTGCCCACTGGCGATACACGCTGAGTGTTCCGGAAAGGGTATCATTAAACCGATGAGCAGCGCCCAGCTCCACTGTATATCCGATCTCAGGGTCCAGATTCGGATTACCGCCGCCAGGATAGTATAACTGCATTAAGCTGGGTGCACGGAAGAATTTCTTATAGCTGATATAGTAATTGGTTGTTTCACCAGCCTTATATCCCACAGTCACGCTGGGAGAAGTATGATTTCCATACTGGCTGTTATGGTCAAAGCGAATCCCCGGCGTCACATTCCAGCGATTGTTAATATCCCATTTATCCTGCACATAATAGCCTGTATTGGTTACCGAATGGCCTTCTATGGAAGAATGGCCCCAATAGCTGTTGTAATTCGAATCAAGCAAAGTCCCGGTATAAGAAGGAACTTCATCCTGATACCAGTCTATGCCGCCGGTAATGGCATGCTTATCCATATGATACACCAGCTGGTCAGAAATACCGGTGGTCTTCATGCGAATATTTGTAATACCGCTGTATCCCGCATTATTATAGTTATCATTGATATGATTTCTGTTTCTATACACGGAGAAACGGTTGGTCAGGCGCTGATTGATTCTGGAATCATACTGCAGGCTGATTCTGTCCGTGTCCTGTTTCCCTAAATCTGCAGTCCTATCGTTGGTCCCGCAGTCCGGACGTGTATACTTCCCATCATATTTCTGGTAATTAAAAATCAGGTCATTATCATTTCCAAAATCATACCCCAGCTTGACACCATAGGACTTGCTGTTCAAATGGTTGATAACATGGCGGTCCCAGCCATCCTTGTATTCCCCCATAAGCTCTTTCTGTGCATTCACCGCCCAGAAGAATCCATCTTTTCTCCCCTCATTGTAGAGGCTGTATTTTTCTCCATCATAGCTGGAACGGGAAATGTTCACCTTGGATTTTACGGTTCCCTCTGCCGGTTTCTTTGTAATAATATTGATAACTCCGCCTTCAGCGTCAGAACCATAAAGAGTGGAGGCAGCCCCTTTCAAAACCTCAATGTGGTCAATTCCATCCATATTGGTCAGCGTAGCTATGGGCGCATGACTGCCCATAGTGCCGTTTGTATTCATACGCATACCATCTACCATGACCACAACATTTTCAGACCCGTTAATCAAGAGTGAATTGGTAAAGCTGGTCTGTCCGGACGCTCCCTGGCTTCCTACCATCACTCCCGGCACATGGCGGATGGCCTCACTCACATCGTCATAGTGCTTCTCTTCGATTTCCTTGGCCGTCACCACGGACACGTCGGCATTGGAATCGATTTTCTTTTCCGGTACACGGCTGGCAGTGACTACGATGCCATCCAAGGTGTACACCGGCATGTCGGCTGCCTCAACGCAAAAAGCGCCGCTGGAAAGTGATAAAACCGCCAGTGACGCTGCTAAAATTTTCCTGTTCATAGAAATACCTCCCTCATTTCCCTGATTCGGGCGTATGAAACCAAGCCGCATCCCGGAAAAGCAGTATACATCGTACCCTTTTCCCACGAAACGGTGGATTTGATTCATAAGGCAGTTCTTCTGACTCAGCTTCCTCAGGGATTTCGTCTTCCCGGTTTCCCAGTGACATTTTGAAATTCCCCTAGGGAAGCAGACTCTATGAATGAATCAGTGCTTCCCGAAGCCTTACAGCGGCGGGACCGTGGCGGAATCGGGTTTCCCCTCACCGCGCTTCTCTTTTCATCTCCTCCGGGAAAATTTTCTTCCCGGATTCAAACCATTATGAATTTCTTAATAAACTCACCCCTTTATTATACATGAATCTCAGATTCTGTAAACTATTTTTTAATATTTAAAATGAGTATTTTTTTATATGCTATAATGAAGCTGATATTTTCGTACAGGGAGGTTATGATGAAATACGCAAAGGCCGGCGCTTTATGCGCCAGTTTCCTCATTCTTCTATCCCTTTCCGGCTGCGGCATGAAGTCCATGGCACCTGTCGGAGAAGGAAAGAGCTATACCGTCACCGATGCCACGGGGAAGGAAGTGACCATTCCCGCCAAGCCGAAGCGGATTCTGGGAAATTCCGCTTCCATCGATACCATGCTTCTCTCCGTGGTGACGCCGGACAAGCTCACCGCCGCCACCGATGCGGACCGGGACCCCAATATTTCCTATATTGCCGGTGAAACGGCGGATATTCCCCTCACCGTGCCCCTCACAGGTCTGTCCATGGAAATCGTGACAGAAGCGAAGCCGGACCTCATTGTGGCATCCACCTATACCGACGGCAGAGAGCTGGATCTCTACCGAAACCTGGGCATTCCGGTGGTGGTCATCGACGGCCCCCGCTCCATTGACCAGGTGAAGGAGGATGTGCGTATCATTGCGGCGGCGGTGGGAGAAAAGGAACGGGGCGAAAATGTAATTTCCCAGATGGACAGCGCCCTTTCGGAAATTGACAGCCGCCTCTCAGAGGAAAGTGGAAAGAAACCGGTGGTATACCTGGTGTCCCAGATGACCCGCTACGGCGGCCCGGGCTCCATGTTCAACGAACTCCTCACCCACGCCCACATTGACAACGCCATCACCCTGGCCGGCGGCGTCAACGGCCAGGCCACGTCGCCTGAACTCATCATCAAGACGGACCCGGACATGCTCTTCGTATCCACCGACCGCTCCTCCGACACCACCGGCGCCGCCAAGTACCGGGACGACTTCCTGGCCAATCCCGCCATCGCCTCCATGCGCGCCGCCAAACACATCGTGCCGGTGGAGGACCGCTACATTTACTCCGCCTCCCAGAACTGCGTGTGGGCCATCAAAGGCCTGGCCAACGCCGCCTACGGACCCATTTTCGACATGAGCGGGGAAGGGCAGATAAAGGGATACTAAAGGGCCGCTTCGCGGCCCGGGTTCAGAGGGGAAGGTTGACGAGCCCTGCGGGCCCGAGGGTTATGGCCGCCTGTCGGCGGCAGGTTGTGTAGAAGGGTTGTGAACGAAAGGGTTCTTAGGTTTGATGGGCCCTTTGGGCCCAAGGGTGAAGGTATCGCCCTGCGGGCGATGAGTTTTAATGCCGCCTGTCGGCGGCAGGCGTTACGCACTTTCCTTCCCGCCGGACAAAGTCATTCTGAGCCGCAGGCGAAGAATCTTGGTACGCGGCACATTTGAGACAATCGATAGTAAACACTTATCGGCGGGAAAGGCTGCTGACTGAGTCCAGCACGATACCATTGATTCATAAGCAAGAAACCACATTACGATGATTGGCCGCTAACACGGTCAGCCGATTAAAAGGAAGGCCTCTTATTGGGCAGGCTAGAGGCCAACTTCGGCTGACTTGGAGGTCCTATGCAGGACCTCCACAGCCACCCCCTATCCGCCTGCGGCGGACTTCCTCCACGGGAAAGCGTCTCACTTGGTTCTCAGGTCGCTTTGCTCCCCTACGAACCAAGTTCGCTTGCCACCCTATTCAGGGGGCAGAATAAACTACTCTACGCTTACATATTGACGTATGTGGCACAATGGGCGCTGCCGACAGGCAGCGGTGACTGCAGAGCAGTCACCTATCGGTAAGCGGACAGCGGACAGCGGATAACCATCTTTCCCACTACAAAAACTCCTGAAGGGACCCCCGCAGCTTCGGCAGCGGAATGATTCAGGAGTTTTTTGTATGGTATTTTTTTCGGTGCACCGGAGAGGCGGGATTTACAGGATGGGCTCTTTTCCTTTCCCTTTTCCATGGATAAAGCGCTTCGGGAAATCGTTGGAAAAAGCCAGGCCCTTTCCGTCTCTCTATTTTCATAGTCCATAGGGAAAGCAGGAAATCTTATCAGTGCTTTCCCATGGAAGCACCGATTCATTCGCAGAATCGAATTTCATATGTATTTTTATCCAATGCTGCGTCATAAGTCTCCTTAAATAGCTCGCTATTCGCGTCGACTTATTCCTTACATTGAATAAAAATACAAGAATGAAATCCGATAACGATTTAATCAGCGCTTCCCTAGCATGTTTCTCCGTACCAGTCGATGTCGTGCCTGAGCTTATGCACTTCGTCCCTTGCTTCCTCGGCGTCCCTTCTCAAATCTTCTACCATGCTTGTCACCGTTGCCAGGTTCTGCCGAAGCATTTCCTTTTCCATCCGGAGCCGCTGGATCTGGCCCTTCAGTTTGATGATCTGCAGGTCGGCACGATCATCTTCATCTTCATCTTCATAATCGTCATCATCATAATCATCGTCATCATAGTCATCATCATAATCATCATCATTATCGTCCAGGCCTTCTGCCAGATTTTCCATATACCGGGCATCCAGCAGGACCTTTTCCATCAGATATTCCGCGTTACTAAGGCTGCTGCTCAGGGGTACATAGTTGTCATCAATGAGGTATTTCATCATAATCTCCTTGTAGGTAATAAAGGCCGCCTCGCGGCCCGGGTTCAGAGGGTTCAGAGGGTTCAAAAGGTTCATAGGGGTGTGGCAGCGCCCTGCGGGCGCATTATAAAAGAGGCGCCGGAGGCGCCCACTCTGCCTCCACGGAGTGGGCTTTATAACTCCCCTTTGAACCAGCCTGGAAGGCAAAGCCGTTCCCAGGCCGAACCCATCGGCCGGCGCGGCAGCGCACGACCGATAGAACCCGGGCGCCGTCAGGCGCCTGAACCCCTTTGCGTTCAGGAATACCGGTATCCACTTCTACCCTATCCGCCCCCTGAGCGGAAGCGATGAATGGCCGGTAAAAATCACGGGATTCATCAGCAAGAAAAACATTAAGACATTTAGCCACCGTTGGTGGCTCTCCCCCTTTGGTGCCTGACGGCACCACCTTTCTCCACGGGAAAGCGTCTCACACGATTCTCAGGTCGCTAACGCTCCCCTACGAATCGTGTTCGCTTGCCACCCCTAACGGGGGCACAATAAATACCAGTCAGCGGATTCCCCTTTACTTCCCGTCTTCCCGGGGAGGCTCCTGTTTTTCTGCTTCCGGATGGGCTTCCGCTTCCATTTCATAGGACCACATGTGGGTAGGAATCATGTTTCCATTTTTATCGCAGGTATAGCGGACGGACTTGGGCATGGTTTTGGCGGTGGAGAGAGGGCTGGTGAATCCCCGGCCTATGACGTCGGTGGTGTTCATGATGAAGAGGAAGGCGGAGGGGTCGATATCTTCGATGAGGTGGCGCACCCGGGTAATCTGGGTGAGGTCCACGATGGCGAAGACGATTTTCTTTTCTACGCCGGAGAAGGCCCCCTGGCCGTAGAGGAGGGTGGCGCCGTGGTGGATGTTCCGAAGGATGGCGTCTGAAATTTCCAGGGGCTTGTCGGACACGATGAAGGCGGCCTTCCTCTGGGCAAAGCCGATGACGATACGGCTGGAAAGGTTGGCATTAATGTACATGGAAATCAAGGTGCAGATGGCCGGTTCCAGGGCGAATATGAAGGCCCCCGCTGTGACAATGACGAAGTTCAGTGCAAAGACTACGTAGCCGATTTCCAGGTTGTAATATTTCTTCAATATGGCCCCCACCACGTCCAGGCCGCCGGTGTTGCTGTTGTAGCGGTAGAGTATGCCCATGGAAATCCCCAGCACCACGCCGCCGGAAATGGCGGCCACCAGGGGATCCTTCACCACGTTATAGTCCGCCAGAAAGGCGGTGAGGTCGATGAATACGGAGCAGCACACGGTGCCCAGGATGGTGATGATGGTGTAGAATTTCCCCATGAATTTCAAGGAGAGAATCAGGATAGGAATGTTCATGAGCAGGTTCGCCATGCCGATGGGAAAACCGGTGAGGTAGTAGAGTACCATGGCAATGCCCGTGAGTCCTCCGGAGAGGAACTGGTGAGGCACCAGGAAGGCATTCACGCCGACGGAGTATAAAAAGGTACCTGCCAGGGTAATGGCGATGATGAAAGCAAGACGCTGCCAGAATGTGGGGCTGCGGAAATCCGCCCCTAATGTGGTTGACATGATTTTTTCCTTTCTCCTTTGACCAGGATAGCGATACAAATCTGATATCATTATATCATTCTTTAGAGGGATAGGGAGAGCCGCTTCGCGGCTCCGGGTTCAGAAGGTGTGCGCCAGTTCGGCGTGTATAGTATAGTCTGGTGAAAGC
>ERZ791612.919-NODE-919-length-14625-cov-19.706452_pt1 | contig 14625 bp, 17 predicted proteins | sample MGYA00509963_ERZ791612 | MGnify/ENA primary metagenome ERZ791612 (study PRJEB30046, sample SAMN00791906) | human gut metagenome | study: EMG produced TPA metagenomics assembly of the A metagenome-wide association study of gut microbiota in type 2... | reverse complement strand
TGACAGGCAGTTGCTGTGTCATTTCTCGAAAACTGTTTTACGGATACCCAGCACTCTAGCCATTCCTTTTTTTCCTCCCCTTCTATCCATCCTAAAAATTTAAAATGATTCATATTTACAAGTTTTTCAAGTTTTTCGAGTTCTCCCACTCCACCCAAAACAAACTGAGCATCTGGTACTTCTTGTAAAACTATCTCTGAAATTCGGGGCATATCGAAACACCCTTTTTTTTCTGTAACGAAGCCAAGGAACAATACAACGTTTTCGTTCCTGTTCTTGTAGTTGTGTATTGCCGATGTTTCTAAGATACCATAGTTCTCAATAACAACTACTTGCTTATCCGGAACGATTTGTTTTAGATTTTTCTCTGCCGATTCGTTCAAGACAATAAATATATTACATTTCTCATACGTTTTCTGAACCATCTTTTTTTTGTAGTTAGAAGCTTTAAAATAGAACTCGTCATAATATGATCCATGAATATGATTTACAATTTTACAGTTAAACAATCTACCGAAATCTATAAAAAACTTTTTTCTATAGAAACTGCCGCCAAAGGAAGAATGAATGTGGATAATTTCTGCTCTCCAAAAAATCAACGCGTATAAATACTTAAACATTGACTTTAAATATATTGCGACCTTTTTTATTTTATTGCCATCACAATAGGTCTCTATAAATCGCACATCGTAATCTTCTGTCAATTGAGAGTTCCGGTAACCATTTACTACAGATGTAATTCCGCCCTTTGCTGTGAAGCTCGGAACGACCATGCAGACTTTTTTTCTCATCTTTTTTCAACCTTCTCTTTTATCAGATAAAAAATAAATTTTGAATTTGTTTCTGCATACCGTTTAAACAATCTTTTTGGTTCCTTGCTCCATCGATACAACCATTCTAAGCTGTGATCCTGCATCCACTGCGGTGCACGTGAAATCACTCCAGAAATAACATTAAATGCTCCACCAACAGCTATCCAAACGGCATTTGTATTTTTGCTAAGTTTCGCACAAAATTTTTCTTGACGTGGTGCACCGAGTGCAACCCATACAAAATCCGCTTTCGATTCGTTGATTCTGTCGCACAGTTCCGTTTCTTCTTGTATCGTCAACGGTCTAAACAACGATGGCTCACAACCGACAATGGACAATTGGGGATAATTTACCTTTAAGTATTCGAGTAGTGCATTCAGATTTTCTTGCGTTGTTCCATAAAAATAGTGACGAGCATCACTTTTTTCTGTGGCTGCAATCACTTGTTCCATAAAATCGGGGCCAGTCACTCGCCCCATTTCCGAATACCCGCGACGAATGCCTACACTAGATAAGGGCTTTCCATCTGGCAAAGTCATGAATGAATTGTTTTGAACCGCTTGATAGTCCAAATTTTCATGTGCTGTTACGGTAGTATGAACATTACAAGCACAAATATATCTTCCTCGTGCTTTGTCCATGTTTTTTAATAAATATTGAATTGCAGTTTCTTTGTTAACAGCCGAAATTTCAACGCCTAATATATTCACTCGTCGCATAGCATTCTCACTTTGTAACTCAGTATTTTCTCCACACCATTTTATTGACTACATTCACATACCCCTGAATGATGCGAACCACCTTCATGGACACGGTCTCGTCCACATAATCGGGGCAGGGCTTGCCCAGAACACCCTTCTGCTTCATCTCGATAGCCATATCGGTGGCGTTGAGAAGTTCACGGGTAGTAATACCAGCCAGAATGAAGTCACCGGCTTCCAGAGCCTCCGGGCGCTCGGTGGAGGTACGGATGCACACGGCAGCGATGGGATGACCGATGGACAGATAGAAACTACTCTCCTCGGGCAGGGTGCCGGAGTCGGAGACGATCGCCAGAGCGTTCATTTGCAGCTTGTTGTAGTCGTTGAAGCCCAGCGGCTCATTGACGCGAACACGAGGATCCAGTTTGAAGCCACTCTTTTCCAGACGGTGCTTGCTTCTGGGATGGCAGGAGTACAGGATGGGCATATCGTACTTCTCTGCCAGTGCGTTGATAGCAGTAAACAGGCTCAGGAAGTTCTTTTCAGAATCGATGTTCTCCTCACGGTGGGCGGACAGCAGAATATACTTATCCTTTTCCAGCCCCAGACGCTCCAGCACATCGCTTTTCTGGATCTTCTCCAGATTCATGTGCAGCACCTCTGCCATGGGAGAGCCGGTCTGGTAGGTGCGCTCCTTGGGCAGTCCGGTGTCCGCCAGATACTTCCGGGCAAACTCGGAATAGCACATATTCACGTCAGAAATCACATCCACGATGCGGCGATTGGTCTCCTCGGGCAGGCACTCGTCCTTACAGCGGTTGCCGGCCTCCATGTGAAACAGCGGGATGTGCAGTCGTTTTGCACTGATGGCAGAAAGGCAGGAGTTGGTATCGCCCAGCACCAGATAGCCCTCCGGCTGCAATTCAGAGAGGATTTCATAGCTGCGTCCCATAATGTTGCCGCAGGTAACACCAAGATTCTCGCCAACCACCGGCACCAAAATGTCCGGGCCATACTCCCCGAAGGTGTTTTTCAGCTCGAAATCCTCCCAGAAAACGGTGGAAAGGTTTCTGTCCCAGTTTTGATTGTAATAGACCACGCAGCAGTCAAAGTATTCACGGCAGCGCTTGATAACCGCAGCCAACCGAATGATTTCCGGGCGTGTGCCGCAGCCAATCATGACCTTGGTGCGCCCATCATTTTTCCATGTAAAATTGTGTTCCATAAAATTCTCCTAACGTCAACCAGTAGCTACTCTTACACCGGCTCGAAGAAGGTGTCCGGATGGTTCGGGTTGAAAATCTCGTTGCAGGTCATCACCGTCACCAGATTTTCCGTTTCGGACAGATTGATGATGTTGTGAGTCCAGCCGGGAATCATGTGGACAGCCTCGATCTTGTCTCCGGAAACCTCAAACTCCACCGTTTCTCCGGTGTTGATGTTCCGTTCCTGAATCAAGCCGTGCCCAGCCACCACAATGAACAGTTCCCACTTGGAGTTGTGCCAGTGCTGTCCCTTGGTGATGCCGGGCTTCGAGATGTTGATGCTCACCTGTCCACAGTCGGCGGTATGCACCAGTTCAGTGAAGGAGCCACGGTTGTCCACGTTCATCTTCAGGGCATACTTGAACTTGTCCGTGGGCAGATAGGTCAGATACAGGGAGTACAGCTTCTTGGCAAAAGAGCCATCTGGCATTTTCGGCATCATAAGCGTAGTGGGCTGTGCCTTGAACTCCTGCAGCAAGTCAACGATTTCCCCCAGCGTGACCTTGTGGGTCACTGGAACGCAGCAGTAGCGACCGTCTGCTTTCAGGACGGTTTCCACACCATCAAACTCACAGTGCTGCTCCTTGCCTTCCAGCAGGTCAAACATCCCTTCTACAAGGTCGTCGATGTACAGCAACTCCAGCTCGGTGCTGCGGTCGTTGACTGTAAAAGGTTCGTCATTGGCAACTGCCCAGCAGAAGGTGCTGACGGCGCTGTTGTACTTAGGGCGGCTATGCCCCATCAGGTTGACAAAGCGGTAGACCGCAACCTTAGCCCCAGTTTCTTCAGCATACTGGAAGAACAGCTCCTCGCCAGCCTTCTTGCTGCGGCCATACTCGCTGTTACCGAAGCGGCCTGCCAGGGTGGCCTGAATGGAGGAGGACAACATAATGGTTGCCTTGTTGTTGTGCTTTTTCAGGCAGTTCAGCAGATCGGATGCGAAACCGAAGTTTCCCTTCATGAAGTCTTCCGGGTTCTCCGGGCGATTCACGCCTGCCAGATTGAATACGAAGTCCGCCTTGCGGCAGTACTCATCCAGCTCCACCGGGGTAGAATCCAGATCGTACTCGTAGATTTCTTTAATATCCAGTGCCGGGCGAGTCTTATTTTTCCCATCCCGGATGTTTTTCAGGTTGTTGCACAGGGCGATTCCCACCATGCCCTTGGCACCTGTGACTAGAATGTTCATCCTATCACCTCTTAATGTACTGCGGTGCAGTCCGGAATATCTGCGCCATCCGGCACAGTTGCATTATTGCAGACGGTGCAGTTGCTGCCAATGCGGGCAAAATTCCCCACAGCCGCACCTGTGCGAATCACACTGTTGGTGTAAATCAAGGCATAGTTCTCCACCGTTGCGTCACAGTGGATTTCCGTTCCGGCATTCAGCAGAACACCGTTTCCGACAGATGCACCATTCTGGACACAGGCATTTTGCAATACCACACAACCGCAGCCGACTTTAGCGTTCGAGCTGATGTAGGCGCTGGGTGCAATAATGTTTGGGAACGCATAGCCAAGGGCTTTTGCCTTCTCATACACCTGTGCTCGAAACTGGTTGTTGCCGATGCCGACCACTAACAAGTCGTAGTCCTTCCGCAACTCCGGCAGATCAGCAATTCCGCCAACCACCGAAATACCACAGATTTCAGTACCCGTAGGCTGTCCATCATCCACGAAAGCACAATCATATTGGAGCATTGCTTGCTCCGCTACCATACGCCCGAAGCCGCCCGCGCCAACCAGCAGCAGCTTTTCTTTAGACATTCGGGATGCCCTTCAGCTCATTCTGGACATACTCGGTGGTCAGGATTTTCTTAACAGTACCTTCCACATCCAGACGCTCGGTGTTGTGGCTGGTGTAGGACTCGTCAGCCATTGTATGTACTTCGCCCTTGACCACAAACTTGTCATAGTTCAGGTCACGGTTATCCGCAGCAACACGGAAATAATGGCCCATATCCTGGCTGCGCAGACGCTCCTCACGGGTCATCAGAGTCTCGAACAGCTTCTCGCCGTGACGGGTGCCGATGATGTTCGTGCCGGTATCGCCGAACAATTGCTGGACAGCCTTAGCCAGATCGCCGATGGTGGAAGCATCAGACTTCTGGATGAACAAATCACCGGGATTTGCATGTTGGAAAGCGAACAAGACCAGATCCACAGCCTCGTCCAGGTTCATCAGAAAGCGGGTCATATTGGGGTCGGTAATGGTGATGGGGTTGCCAGCCTTGATCTGGTCAATGAACAGCGGAATGACGGAACCACGGCTGCACATGACATTGCCGTAACGGGTGCAGCAGATGGTGGTGCCGCCACGCTCCGCAGCCACACGGGCATTTGCGTAGATGACGTGCTCCATCATGGCCTTGGAGATGCCCATGGCGTTGATGGGGTAAGCAGCTTTGTCGGTGGACAGGCAGACAACACGCTTGACGCCAGCGTCAATAGCGGCGTGCAACACATTATCAGTACCGATGATGTTGGTTTGAACAGCCTGCATGGGGAAGAACTCGCAGGAGGGGACCTGCTTCAGAGCAGCAGCGTGGAAGATGTAGTCAACACCGGGCATGGCGTCACGGATGGACTGGGGATTGCGGACATCACCGATGTAGAACTTGACCTTCTTGGCGTTCTCCGGATGCTTGGCCTGAAGCTCGTGGCGCATATCGTCCTGCTTCTTCTCGTCACGAGAGAAAATGCGGATTTCCTTCAGGTCAGAATCCAAGAAGTGCTTCAGAACGGTAGAGCCAAAAGAACCGGTACCACCAGTGATCATAAGGGTTGCGTTATCAAATGCAGACATTTTAAATTTCCTCCATATTCCTAATTTTCCAATATCTATGTACTCATCCCGAAAGGCGGTATCGCGATCTTTTACTCCCCACGCCCCAACAGGCACACCTTAAAGGTCTTAAAAATAATCTTCCAATCCACCCAGAAGCTGCGCTCCTTGACGTATTTCACGTCCAGATCCATCCACTCCTCAAAAGAGAGGTCATTGCGGTGCGGGGCAATCTGCCAGTAGCAGCTCAGCCCGGGAGTCACATACAAACGCTGCTTTTCGTAGTCGCCGTACTGTTCCACCTCGCGGGGAAGTGCCGGGCGGGGGCCAACGATGCTCATATCACCCTTCAGGATGTTCCACAGCTGGGGCAGCTCATCGAGGCTGGTCTTGCGGATAAACTTGCCCACACGGGTAATGCGGGGATCGTCCTTGATCTTGAACACAGGACCATCCATCTCGTTCTGATCCAAAAGGTCGTCCAGTTCTGCCTCTGCATTGGGGCACATGGAGCGGAACTTATAGAACTTGAAGGGCTTACCGTTGCGGCCGATACGTTCCTGACTGAAGACAGGACCCGCAGACGGGTCGTCCACCACAATTGCGATAGCCGTAGCCAGCATGACGGGCGACAGCACTACCAGCGCCAGCGATGACAAGATCACGTCCTGCGTCCGACGCCCGATCCAGTACAAGCGATGGTCGTGCAGATTTTCCTTGCGGTCAACTTCAACTTCCTTATCGATTCCAACAGTATTCGTAGCCATTTTTCTCCTCACATAAATCCTTGTCTATGCACTTCTTATCGTCATTCGTTTTATCGCAATTTTCAGAAATAGTGCCCTATCAACACGGCATATTTGCGATATGCAGTTTGCGGATGCTGCTTGCGCATTAAAAACACAAACTGCTATAAAGTAATCCCTTTAACTCACACCGTTCCCGCAAGCACCTTCCTTTTAGATAACCGTTCCTCTTTTCCTAAAACCGACAGACCGTTATTCCTGATCTCCGGGCAAGCAAAAGCCCTCGGACGGCAGCTTCGCCCAAGGTCATTTCAAATGCAATGTGGCCGTAATGAAGGCCAAAACGTCATGCTACAGCTCAAGCGCCGCATGTGCATTGCTTCCAGTATGCAATATTTCACATTTTTGTAGAACCTCAACAAGCCCACTTCATTTTCACCTTTGCGCATCACGCCAGCAAGGGAAACAGCAGTGGGCTTTTTATTTTGATCTATCATTCGGGTTTCCTTATGATCTATCACATGATTGTTCGCAAACAGACATAAGCCCACCGGATTCACCTCCTTACCGCAATCAAGGCGTATCCTTCCATCACAAAACAGAGGATACCAGTTCTTCTACGTGGCCGTCTGAATTCTCTTATTATTCTATCATGGTTATATCTGGGAATCAATAGAAATCCGAGGAAATGTATCCATCCATGTTTTAGAAAAAAATGCGATTCAGCCAGAACTTTTTTGCACATTGCCCAGTTTCGCATGAAAGTTCCAGATGAAATCACTGATGGACAAAATGTGTGGTCATATAGTTGTCCAAGGCGCTGGAGAGTGCAGTCAGGTGTGATAGCCGCTCCGATGTAATGACAACCGTTAAATAGAACGCGCCCCCTCGCGCGGAAAAGCCGGTTTATGCAGTCACATTGGTCAGGAGTTTTGACGAGGCATATCGCACAGTACCACATATTTTTTACTCTCTCCCCTGCTGCTCCTATTATATATAGGTATAACTTGCATCCCGTCAATGCAGCTGCTACCTGCTCTGAGTCGGGCTATTTGTTCGCACAAAAAAAGCCCCCGCCGATCACATTTCTGTGAAAGACAGAGGTCTTCTGTTGCTAGATTTTAATCAGGTCTGGGGAAATGAAACAACTATCTCATTCTACCGGGTCAGTGTCCCCTTCCAGATTTTTAACTACCCCCGGGGTCAGGTGTTCGCCCATGTCTGCCTGAATCAAGGCGTTGATATAGGCGTTCAGGCTCATCCCCTTCTCTTTGGCATACTCTTGAATCTGCTCTTTCTGACCTTTACGGACAACAAGGTTTATCCGGTCGTAGGCTTTTGCATTGTATTTGTTATGGCTTGCCGCACTGGTTCTTCCACCCATTGTATTCTCTCCACTCTTATATGTATTGTTTATTATGCATGATTGTTCAATTATGCAAAGTGCATAAATTCATCGTTTTTTCTTTGTGCAACATTCCATCTTGCATAATTGTGCAATCACGCTTATACTCATGCCATCGGGAACACCGGTTCTCACATCCGACCATTCACCAACGATTTGAAGAGAGGTACACACATGAGTATTAACGTTTTACTGACCCTTGTCGAGCAGTACAAGGAGGCCGCCCAACTGATCGAGGCTGAACAGGAACAGCTGAAGATCCAGATCCGCGAGGCACTGGCTGAGCGCTCCACCAACTATCTGGAAGTAGGATGCCACAAAGTCCGCTTGTCCGATTTCTCCAGCACCCGACTGGACAGCAAAGCCATCAAGGCCGTAGCGCCCGACCTGTACGACCAGTACAGCAAAACGGTCACCGGCACCCGCCTGAGCATCACCTGAAAAAAGCCCCATACAGCGTCCACCGACCAAAGTTTGCGCTGTACAGAGCCCTCAACCACCCGCCGGGGCGAGCTACACCAATATTATACCTGTCCCGGCCTTTTTTATCAAGAGAAAGGACCGAAAAATCATGAAACAGACTGTCAAAACCTCCCGCGCTGCTGGTCAGCTGGAAAAGATGTTCCGCGAACTCAACAAGCACTACTTTGCAGGCAAGCTGCCCGAGCCCATCATCAGCCTGAAAAAGACCCCGTCTGCCTATGGTCATATCACCTGCTCCAAGGTCTGGCAGGCAGGCGGCGAGAACAAGTACGAGATCAATATTTCATCGGCTACCCTTGACCGTCCCATCGAGGAGACCGCTTCCACCCTGCTGCACGAGATGGTGCATGAGTACTGCATGGAGACCGGCATCAAGGACACCAGCAACAACGGGGTCTATCACAACCGGCGCTTTAAGGAGCAGGCCGAGGCACACGGCTTGACTGTCGACCACCACGAAAAGTACGGCTGGACTATCACGAGCCCGTCCGAAGAGCTGCTAGACTTTATCATCTTTCAAGGCTGGCAGGATATTCAGATGGGCGAGCGGCTGGCGTGGTCGGATATGGCAGGCACAGGTGCAGGCAGTACAGCACCGGGAAGCAGTCAAACCGGCGCACCAAAACCGCCCAAGGCAAAGAGCAGCACCCGGCGGTGGGTATGCCCTAAGTGCGGTACCATCATCCGGAGCACCAAGGAAGTGCGGGTCATCTGCGCGGACTGCATGGAGCTGTTCGTGAAGGCTGACTAATCACAGCAGGACAGAGAGCGAGGGCACGAGTGAGAGTAGTGCTATATATAAAAACAGGAGGCTCCTCATGGATACTTATAAAATCGCTATTGACACCTTTCTTGCCGAGACGTCTGAGTGCAAAGCCAGTGGGTGCGCCGTTTTTTCGGGGCAGACATCGCATTTCAAGACATCCAGCTGCACACGCACCGGAACAAGTCAGAGCCGCATTTCATGGCCGGACACACCATGCTTTCCATCCCCCTTGCCAGTATCCTGAGCATTGAAAAGCTGGTATTGCGGGATATCCAGTCCACCGAGTATGAGATCATCACCAAAGAGAGCGGCACCATTACCCTTGACGTTGTTTAAAAAAGCACCCGTAAAGACAGAGATCCGCCGGGCTGTGAGAGGACGCCCATTATTTAAAGGAGAGCAGCTATGACCATTATATCAGAACGTTTGCAGCACCTGCGCCTGACGCACGGCTATACCCAGACCAAGCTTGCCCGAACCATGGGTGTGAGCCGCCGGGCAGTCTACGCATGGGAGCACGATAAATGCCCCGAGATCCCTCATCTGATCCAGCTCGCCCAATTCTATCAGGTGTCGACCGATTATCTGTTAGGGCTGACCGAGTGAGGTGTCCCCGCCACCGGACGCCTTACCGGAGACTTTTTGCCTGCTATAGTGCGGTCAACCATCAGTCCGCGCGACGGCAGCCACAATGCTCCATATTTTTAACAGCACACTTGTAAGTCCATCTTATCGGATGCATCGTTTGGTAGACTTCAGGTACAGCAAAAGCAAACACATTTCAAAATACAGGAGGAAACTATTATGGCAGGCGCTTTTTCGTTATTTTTAGGTATGCTGGGTCTTGGTGCGGCTGGTGCAGTCAGCGCGGGACAGAACGCAAAAATCAAGAAGGCAGATTATCAGTATGGCGAGGAGCATGGCCTTCATGGCACCTCTGAGGTCCTGCAAATGCGGGAGCGAGTGCGTAAAGAATGGTGGAGCATCTGCGGTAAGACCTACAACGCATGTGAACGGCCTGCATCGAGTTACGGCGACCTCAGCAGAACCCCGTGGTGCTATCTGAAAAAGCGCTGGTTCATTGATCATCTGAACAAAAAGGGCATCCCTTATGATGATCTGGTTGTGGATGATGTTACTGGCGTTACCTTCTACGAGAGCCAGAAAAGAACGTCCCAAGCCTATATGAGAAAGCTGCGGTAATAGGCATCGCGCCCCATCGTCACCATTTCTTTCAGCAGCAGGAGGTAAGCTTATGGCTGAAAATAAAATCTTGGTGCAAATTATCGATCATGAGAACGGAAATTCCGTGCTGAGACAAGACTACTTTGAATCAAAAGAAAAAGCAGAGGAGTTCAAGCGAATCTCTGACCGTGCGTATGGCAAGCTTCTTGGTGAAGGTCAAACCAGAATTACCACTGAGATCATTGAACGCTAACACCAACCGCCATTTCCTATAGCAGCAACAGAGCTCTGCCGCTCAGCACGAGTAGCAGGGCTCCTTCTATTTTATACAGTATTCAGTCAGAAAGTGAACTTAAAGAGCCGCGTTTAATATCAGACAGCACACATCCCGGCGGATTTTCGATTTGATTATGAGTCTCCCCGAAATTGTGGGGGAACAGTTTCATTCGACCACTTTTGGTCAAACGTTATTGGTTTTATAGAACATGGAGGACCGCTCATTTTTGAGCATACTCACTTGTGCGCACGGAGAACATTTTTGAGCACCGTCTACATCTCCCCAAAATTGGGGACACCTTTCTTGATGGGGTCAGTCTAAGTGACCTCACTCCAATTTAGGCCGTTGCAGGTGCGTACTGTTTGGTACAGGGTCGTGTATGGCGATTCTATCGGCGGAATAAAGAGCGTCTCGACCCACTTTCAGGGTTAATCAATTTGATTACCCCTAGTGGAAAACAGCAAACCTACGTATACAATATGCGTGGCGTCATGGAAATCTGCCGTCTGTCACAAGCGTAACAAAGACCGTCTTGATAAGCTTTCAAGGGGATTTCAAATTGAAACCCCCTCCTTGAGTCATGTTTCAGGGTGGTCGTGGAATGCGACTCCCTTTTGACAGCTCAAAATTCAGTCATCAAACGGTGTCCACCACGCAGACGCCCTTATATTATACGATAGCACGATACATTCTGATTGAAATTCATTTTTTTATTGTGTCAACCCAGATAGGACAATAGCTTGTGATACCATCCGCCGGGCAGACGCTTACTAAAATATAAGCAATCGACGAATTGACGTATCTCCTATACATTTCCAGACAGCACTTATTTGCATCAATTATTTGAGGTATTTCACTATGATCGAATCAATGCCCTTTTTTGCTATGCGTCCTATTAGTGACGTATTAATAAAGAGGAAGGTATTCGCTGGCGCTCATACCATTTAGATCAACTCCAATCTTGAAAAAGCTCACAGGTTCGCTTAGTCAAGATTTCCGTTGGCGTGATCATGTTAACCGAGCGTTTTTGTCCCGTCCTCATGCTTCGGCCGTTCAAGAAGCACTCGGCTAACACAACCACGCAAAAAATCAAATAAAGAAGTCGAATAAAGAGCAACGCCTGTGCGCATATTTTTCACTTTTTTATATTGTATAGTGAATTTTGTGCGCATTTTACTGCTTTGTGGCCCACCAAACATTCTTATTTCGCAGTTCTCCACTTGTTACACGTCTCTTCTGTAAATCATATCCATAGTGCTGCAGCCATTGACGTGCAAAGGTATAGCTTGGCAACGATTTTTCAGCGTGTCCATCTGCCTTGTTGTAGATGTGCCCCAGCTCAAAGAAGATCTTCTGCCAATCTTGATAGTAGCGTTCCTCATTCAGATGGTCATCCAGATACTCAAGCAGTGGCGGCGGTTCAAGGCGTTCAACTTTCGCAAGCAGGCTTTCATCGATCTTTTTCAGCAGCTCTGTCTGATACCCATGTTCGAGCATTTGCAGCAGGAAAACACGTTCTATACGAGCCTGCAAGGTCGCACGCTTCCGCCAGCAGTATTCACCTTCCCGTGGGTCCAGAACGACTGTATGGCTTTTTTTCAGTATTTCCACTGTTTCAGGCTGATGCAGGTATGCCTTCCATGCCTTCCTATCATCAAACCATTTTCGATATGCCTTGACCGGTTCCAGCTGATACTTCTCGATTTTTTTAAGTTCCCCTTCCAGACGTTCTTTGGGGTAATGCAGCAAATATACCGCACAAGTATCCCCCTCATCCAAGGGACGTTTGCGGCCAAGGATCTGCGCATTAACGAGCGGGTTCCACAGTTCACTGACAATATATTTCAGCGCACGGTCTTTCATGTCCACACCATTATAGAGGGTCGTTGTGGTCAGTGTGACCTGATGCTGCAGAACATTGCCCTTGAGCACATCATCCAGTTTGTCAAATTCCTCCGCTTCCTGACGGTATTTGGAGCACAGGCACGCCACATCCTCTATGCCTTCTGCCTTCAGAGTGTCCCGCAGTTTTCGCAACTTGGCGATGGTATTCACAAAAACGAGGATCTTTTCTCCCGGCTGTACCCGGCGGATGATATCCAACTCGTCATCGTCACGGTAGAAGAACTTCACGCTTGACACAAACCGATAATCCATCGGCAGACGATAGTGCTGTCCCTTCGGGATCATTTTCCGCAGTTCCCAATAGTCAAAGAAGGGGCGGGCGGTTGCGCTCATAAAGATGCAGGTCTTCGTTGTCCACAGCTCTTTAATCGCCTCATAGCTTGCATCCACATGATCGTTGAAGCTGGCATCTGTTACCATGTAGTGATACTCGTCTGACACGATATAATCAAACGATCTCAGATAAGTTTTAGCGGCATCTTCATTCCTTTGCAGGAAGGTTTCCAGCCACTGGTATGTTTCAACACGGATGGTGTGCTCATACTTGTTATCTATGGCGGGTTTGTTGACAATTCCTCCAAGCGCGGGATCATAGTCCTCGTAGGGCACTTCTATACGCCCCAAACGGTTCACATCGCGCTCGATCTGGTTGCGCAGAGCTTCGCGATTGCACAGGATCAGGATACGCTTACGATGTTCATATGCCCACGGCAGCAATGTCTTCAGAATAAAATAGGTCTTGCCGGAGTTCGTGCCCGCATCAAGCACCACGATCCCATGCCAGTTCTTGTAATCCTCGCCAACAATATCTGTAATGTACTGTTTTGCAGGCTGTGGAGTTGCCCCGGCGGTTTCCGGTTCTTCCTCCGGCACAATGGGATCAAGCTGTTCGTCGGCATCCTTTTTCTTTTTGCGAGAGGCCTTAATACAATCCAGAATCTCCTGCAATTTTTGCTGTCGTTCTTCTTCCGTCAACGAGGCAGGGTCAATGTGCTGCTCCTGCTCATACTCCTGTTGTGCCTCAGCCAGCTTCAGGTAGAAACCATCGAATGGCCAGTGCTTCTCTTCATCACTCATATTGATCTGCGTCTCCTTTTTTGATTTCACTATACCATATCATTTCGTTTTGCTCAAGGGACATTGACCCATTTTTACTTTCCCTCCCCCTTCCCCATCTTGATCTTATCTCCGTGGCGATTTTTGCGGGTCAGCTGCTCTAGGGGATTCAGGGCGTCATAGTTGGCTCTCAGGTCGTCCGCATACAGTGCCACATACCGCCGGGTCATGGTGAGGTCTGCGTGTCCCAGAAGCTTTTGCAGACGGAACGGGTCGCCGCCAGCTTGGATATACAGTTTGGCGTAGGTGTGCCGGAACAGGTGCATAGAGGTCTTCTCCACGCCTCTGTTATGATTATAATTCCAAATCGCATTACCGAGCGAATTCAGGGTCATCTGGTTGCCATACTCCGAGACAAACAACGGGGCTGTAGGGTCGCTGGTACGGTGCTCCAGATAGTCCTCCATGATTTTGACCAAGGCCTTAGAGAGCGGCACGATTTGCTGATTACGCGCCTTCATATGGCGGAAAAATACTGTCCCGGCGGAAAGGTCCAAATCTCCAATCTGCAGGTTGAGCAGCGTGGACGCACGGCAGCCAGTACCAAGCAGGAAGTTGACAATGATCCAATTGCGGTATTCTGCAAAGGAGCAGGTCTTGCAGTCCGGTTCCTTCAATAGCTTCTGCAGCTCGTCAGTGGTGTAGGGTTCTTTGATCGGATCATCGGCACGCACCAGTCTGATCGGATACTTTTCCAGATAGCCCTTTTCCATGCACCAGTACAAAAACGCACGCACCATACGGAGGTTCGTATTGATGGTCGTATCGTGGAGCTGCTGGTCCTTCATATAGAAGATATAGTCCTCCACCGTTTCCTCTGTGATGGTATGAATGGGCTGCTCTGTATCCCCCAGAAACCGAAAGAAGCTTCTGCCCTTAGCGGCGTAGAAGTCGAGTGAGCCTTGGGAGAGGTTCTTGAGCCGGTTGTACTTTTGGAACCTTTCAAAGGCCTGTTGGATGGTGGGGTTTGCCTTGGCAGCGGGTCTTAAATCACGGTTACGCACGAGAGAGACTCCTCCTTTTTTCGCGAAAAATCCCTCTCGCCCGCTCAGCGCTTCCAGAAAATAGAATAAAAAGAAAAAGCCCAGAATCATTCGAATCAACGAACAATTCTGAGCTTCTACATGCCGCCGACGGGGGTCGAACCCGTACTCTGTCTCCAGAAAGGGATTTTAAGTC
>ERZ791612.916-NODE-916-length-14662-cov-3.286917_pt1 | contig 14662 bp, 13 predicted proteins | sample MGYA00509963_ERZ791612 | MGnify/ENA primary metagenome ERZ791612 (study PRJEB30046, sample SAMN00791906) | human gut metagenome | study: EMG produced TPA metagenomics assembly of the A metagenome-wide association study of gut microbiota in type 2... | reverse complement strand
ACTAAGGATCTTGTGAGCATTGCGCTCGTGTGGGTTCAAGTCCCATCTTCCGCATTTAAAGAATGAGGAACTATGAGAAGTCATGGTGCCTTATTTTTTTATTCTTTTTTCTACAATAATTCTTTTCTCAGGTAACCATTTTCCGGTCCCCTGCATAATTTATCAGGAAAGCATTATCTACAGGAGCTTGTATGGCTTTTTATCATATGCAGATGCAGCAGGAAAATATAGATACAGGACAATATCAGGTTACCGTATCAGACCGGCTGAACAATCGTCCCATAGAAAACGCACGCGTCAGAATCTCCTACACAGGAGCACCCGACAGTACCATTGAAGAAGTGACAACAGATTCCTCCGGACGCACTCCTGTCATTGAACTTAAGACTCCACCTCTGGAATACAGTATGGAACCGGTTGAACAACAGCCCTACTCAGAATATACCATTCAGATCGAAGCAGAAGGCTTTGAACCCAAAGAAATCGCAGGAAGCCAGGTATTAGCAGATACTTTATCCAGACAGCCAACAACGCTGAATGTCATGGAATCCGGCGAAACTTTCCAGAGAATTGTAATTCCTCCGCATACGTTGTTCTATGAATATCCTCCCAAAATCGAAGAAGCCGAGATAAAACCAATAAACGAAAACGGCGAAATCGTATTAAGCAAGGTCGTTGTCCCTGAATATATAGTGGTACACGATGGGCCTGTCAACGATTCCGCTGCAGGCAATTATTATGTACGCTACAAAGATTACATCAAAAATGTAGCCAGCAGCGAAATCTATGCCACCTGGCCCGACGACACCATCCGGGCAAATATTCTGGCTATCATGTCTTTTACTCTGAACAGGGTTTATACGGAATGGTACCGGAACAAAGGTTATGACTTTACGATCACTTCCTCCACTGCCTATGATCACAAATGGATCTATGGCAGGAATATCTTTGCCAGCATTGACCGCATTGTAGATGAATTATTCGAGAATTATCTTTCCAGACCAAATGTACGTCAGCCAATCCTTACCCAGTACTGTGACGGCAAACAGGTACAATGCCGAAACAGAGGCTGGATGACACAATGGGGAAGCAAGGCACTGGGCGATCAGGGATACTCTGCCATTGAAATCCTACGAACTTTTTACGGAAATGATATGTATATTAATTCCGCGGACGGAATTTCCGGAATTCCGGCATCCTGGCCGGGATATGATCTGGGCGTGGGAGCAAGCGGACCAAAGGTACGTCAGCTGCAGGAACAGCTGGCAAGAATTTCGCGTGCTTATCCGGCGATACCGACGATTACGGCGGACGGAGTTTACGGATCAAGGACGAGGGAAGCGGTGGAAAAGTTTCAGTCGGTTTTCGGACTTCCGGTAACCGGTATAGTGGACTATCCGACCTGGTATAAAATTTCAGATATTTATGTTGCGGTTTCCCGTATCGCAGAACTTGTATAAAAGAGAGGAAAAATACGGATGAAAAATTATAAAATTACCGTGTCATATGATGGCACAAGATATAAAGGATGGCAGGTATTAAAAAGCACCGATGCAACCATACAGGGAAAGCTGCAGATGGTGCTTTCGGCGCTTGCCGGGCATCCGGTGGAAGTGATCGGTTCCGGAAGAACCGATGCCGGAGTTCATGCAATCGGGCAGGTGGCTAATTTCCATCTGGACGAACATTTTTCGGCAGAGGAAATTTTTGAAGATCTGAACCGGCACCTTCCGGAAGATATCGCAGTGACAAAAATAAAGGAGGTCGATGACCGGTTTCACAGCAGATATCAGGCTGTGGAAAAGACCTACCGTTACCGGATACGGACAAGTCCGGTGCCGAATGTATTTGAACGAAAATTTTTGTATCAGTATGGACAAACGCTTGATGTGGATAAAATGAAAAAAGCGGCACAGGCACTTGTGGGAACGCATGATTTTGCTTCTTTTTGCGGAAACCGTCATATGAAAAAATCAACGGTCCGTACCATTTTTTCCATTGATTTGGTGGAAAGAGACGGTGAGATTGAGATCCTGTATTGTGGCAATGGATTTTTACAGAACATGGTAAGGATTCTCACGGGAACATTGATTGAAGTGGGAAGAGGCGAACGGGCTCCGGAAAGTATGCCGGCACTTCTTAAGGCAAAGGAACGGAAGCAGGCGGGCTATACGGCACCGCCGCAGGGATTACGATTGGAGAAAGTGACATATGAGACAATGGATGGTCGCTGCTAAAAAAGCGGATTTTTATGTGATTGCAGAGAAATTTCATGTGGATCCGGTTGTGGCAAGGATTATCAGAAACCGCGAGGTAATCGGAGAAAAAAATATCCGGATTTATCTGGGTGGGAACCTTTCGGACCTGTCAGATCCTCATCAGATGAAAGATATGGACCGGCTGGTGGAGATTCTTGCACAAAAGATCCGGAAACAGGTGCATATCCGGATTATCGGCGATTATGATGTGGATGGTGTGACTTCCTCCCATCTGTTTCTGACGGCTTTGCGGCGTGTGGGAGCAAAAGTGGACGTGGTTATTCCACACCGGATACAGGACGGATATGGGCTAAGCCTGCATTTATTACAACAGGCGAAAGAAGATGGTGTGGATACAATTCTGACCTGTGATAACGGTATTGCCGCTATCGATGAGATTGCGTGGGCAAAAGCACAGAAAATGACAGTACTTGTGACCGACCACCATGCAGTCCCGTTTGAAGAACATGAGGGAAGAAGAACAGAGAAAAAGAGTCTGGCAGATGCCGTGGTAAATCCGCATCAGCAGGACTGCGGGTATCCGTATAAAGAGCTGTGCGGCGCCGGTGTGGCATGGAATGTCATCCGTGTATTGTATGAAAATTATGATATGGACAAAAGAGAAGCGGAAGATCTGCTGGATTTTGTTGCTATGGCAACTGTCTGTGATGTCATGTCGCTCACCGGGGAAAACCGTATTCTGGTAAAAGAGGGATTAAAGAGAATCCGTCATACGAAAAACATCGGATTGCAGGCACTTATGCAGGCATGCAATGTACAGCCGGAGAATATCAGTGCATACCATTTTGGTTATGTCTTAGGACCATGTGTCAATGCAACCGGCAGACTTGACACGGCAAGGCATGCCCTTCGGCTGTTTGAGACCGGGCAGGAAACGGAGGCGGAAGAGATTGCCCGGGATCTGGTTGATCTGAATCAGGAACGCAAGGAGTTGACACTGCAGGGCGTGGAAATGGCAAAGAAACTCTGTGAGGAAGGTGGATATGAGAATGATCCGGTACTTGTTCTGTTTCTGCCGGATGTCCACGAAAGCATTGCAGGACTGATTGCCGGAAGAATCCGGGAAATGTATAACCGGCCGGTATTTGTGCTGACGCGGGGAGAAGAGGGAGTCAAAGGCAGCGGAAGATCGACTGAAAATTATTCCATGTATGAAAATATGTGTGGATGTGCGGAACTGTTTACAAAATTTGGCGGACATCCGATGGCGGCAGGGTTATCCCTTCCAGAAGAAAATGTGGAAAAATTCCGCAGAAAAATTAATGAAAACTGTCCGCTTACGGTGGAGGAAGTCTGCCCGGATATTCACATTGACATGGCCATGCCGGTGGGATATGCGAGTACGGAACTGGTCCATCAGTTTGCACTTTTGGAGCCGTTTGGAAAAGACAATCCATCTCCACTGTTTGCAGACCGGAATCTGTCCATCAGCCGCATGTGGTTGATAGGAAAGAACCGGAATGTTCTTCGGATGAGTGTTCTTTCGGAATACGGACAGCCGGTTCCGGTTATTTTCTTTGGGGATGTGGAGACGTTGTTTGCATATTTTACCGAAAAGTTTGGTCAGGAAGAGGTGGAGAATGCGCTGCATGGAAGAAAAAACCGGATTTTATTTTCTATGGTGTATACAGCAAAGATTGATTTTTATCAGGGAAATGAAAATCTGCAGCTGGAGATGAAATATTATCGCTGATTCCATTGAAAAAACGGGAAAGAAATTGTAAAATAAATGCAATGGAGGGCAAGTAATGTTCGGAAAAAAGAAACAAAAACAGGAAACACTGGTACGGATGAGAAACCTGGCACAGCTGGATGAAGGCTTTTTTGCTCATATGAAGGACGGAAAAGATATGTTTGATGCAACCGCAAGGGAAATCAGAGAAACATATCAGCAGCTGGGAGCCGGAATCACCCAGATACAGGGAAATATAAAAGAAGCATCACAAATGGCAGCAGACAACGGAGAAAAGGAGCAGGAGCTGACCGGACAGCTGGCGTCATATCAGGAGCAGGAAGTACAGTCATCGGAAAAAAGAGAGCAGATGCTGCAGAATTTTGCACAGATCGAACAGGAGATGGCACAGTTGGTGGAGGAAAACAAACATTTCACCACGCCATCCAAATTCCTGAATGAATTTCCGGTTGCACTCAAGGCGGAAAATGAAAAGACCCGAGAGGAACTGGAAAAGATGCAGGATTGCGGAAAGCAGATGGGAGTGCTTGCCCTCAATGCGGCGATTGAAGCCGGGCGTATGGGAGAGGGAGGAAAACAGTTTGTTACGGCTGCAGAAACGATCCGTGTATCTGCGGGAACGTATGATGAGTTGATTGATCAGGCACATAAGAGGCTGGCAGATTCGGATGAGAGAATTGCAGAGTTGGAAGAGCAGGTACACCGGATGGTTACATTGCTGAAAGAAAACAATGTGGCAATGACCAAACTGATGAAATCCTGTCAGGAAGCTTCGCGTCAGGCACAGGAATGGAATCGTTTAAAACCATGTCCAAATTTCAAAGAGATGGAAAACCAGATTGTTGTGCTTCGCAATGCAGATGAGGAAATTGCCAAATCCGAGGAACGCAACCGGATGCAGATGGAGGATTTTACAGAAGAAATGGAGAGTCAGAAGAAAAATTTTGATGAACTTCTTCAATCCATGGAAACCGTGTACCGGCATGCGGTAGAACGCAAAAAATAAAAGGAAAAAGAAAAGGAGCTGACCAGAGAGGCCAGCTCTTTTATTATTCCACAGAAAAATTGTTATCGGTTTTGGATGAGGTGGTGGCAGCTTTAGCACGCGCCCAGTTGTGGCGGTAAACCACATGGTACATGACTGCGGCAAGAACAAATGCACAACATACATCAAAGAAAGAATGCTGTTTGATAAACATCGTTGCCAGAATGATGCTGACCGTCAGAATCAGTGTCAGGAGACAGACCAGCTTGTTTTTGCGCAGCTTTTTATTGTGTGTCACCGCAAGATAAATGCCGAGCGAATTATATACATGGATACTCGGAAACAGATTCGTCGGAGTATCACCGGCATATAGGCGTTCACAGAGCATGGTGCACAGATTGTGGTGTGTGAAATAGGTCGGACGCAGATACTGCCCGTTCGGGTATACCGTGGAGATGATTAAAAAGATTGTCATTCCGGTAAACAAAAACGCACACAATTTATAGTAATCTGTTTTATTATGTAATGCCATATAGGCGATGCCCCATCCGACAAAAGGAAACCAGAGCAGATAAGGGATGACAAAGTATTCACAAAACGGAATATAATCATCAATCGGTACATGGATGACATGAAAATGTGTCGTGACGGTTTTTTCTACATAGTTAAACCATGCCATGTACACGAAAAAATATAACAAAATCCATAAATGTTTATATTTTTCATAATATTTTCGGAACACAAACGTCCGCTTACTTTTGGTTTCCGGCAACATAAATACTCCTTTTATATTTGTGTGCAGATCTTTTTTCTTTTGTTCTGAAACTGATTATAGCACGGGGAAAAAAGCACGACAATATAAAACCCGCAATGTTCATAAAACTTTAAAAATTTGGCACATTGACAACCTCTTGTGCTTTTGTATAATACAATAGTGACGGAGGATAAGAATTTTGAAAAAAGCACGAATGAAAAGAAAACAGAGAAGAAAACTGATATGGATGGTGGCAGGACTGGCCGTTCTTTTGTATCTGGGACTGGCCGTTTATTTCCACAATCACTTTTTCCCAAAAACGACATTAAATGGAAGAAAAGCGGGAGGGTATACCGCGCAGAAAGTGATGGATGAGATTACGGAAGAAATCCATTCCTACCAGTTAAAGATAGCAACAAGAGACAAGCATACAGAAAAAATTCCCGGACAGGATATTTCGCTGGAACCACAGTGGGGAGACGAAATAACAGAGCTGGTACACGCACAGAATATGTTTGCATGGCCGGTAAAAATTTTCCAGAAACAGACATTGAAAAATACAACACTTGTCGACTATGACAAAGATAAGCTGCAGACACAGATCGATGCATTGGACTGTATGGATGCAGACAAACAGACGGCACCGGAGAATGCTTCGGTTTCTTCTTATGGTAAGACGGAAGGATTTACCGTGGTTGGGTGCGTCATGGGAACGACCATTGATGCAGAGAAAATGTATCAGGCAGTGCAGGAGGCGGTGGAAGGATTAAAAGAGAGCCTCTCTCTGGAAAAAGCCGGCGTTTATGTAGATCCGACGGTTTTAGATGATGATGAGAATCTGGTAAAAGCCGTAAAGAAAATGAACGGGTATGCAAAGACAAAGATTACATTTACCGTGGGAGATTCCAAAGAGGTACTCGATGCTTCCGTATTTGGTGACTGGTTCCGGTTAAATAAAAAGTTAAAACCGGTACTGGACCAGGAGTGTGTAAAAGCGTACGTCAGTGATCTTGCAAAAAAATATAATACCTGTTACAGTGCCAAAACGTTAAAGACTTCTTACGGAAAGACGGTTACGATTCCGGAGAGCCATTATGGATGGAAGATTGATACGGAAAAGGAAATCGCCCAGATTACGAGTGAGATCAAAGCCGGGAAAGCAGTGGAAAGAGAACTGAATTATTCCATGACAGCCAATTCCCATGGAAAAAATGATTATGGCGATTCTTACGTTGAGATCAATCTGACGGCACAGCATATGTTCTTATATAAAGATGGAAAACTGGTGATTGATTCGGATTTTGTATCGGGAAATGTATCGAAAAATAATGCGACACCGACCGGTGCATATGGCGTGACATATACCGAGAAAAATGCAACGCTGCGCGGAGAAAACTATGAGACGCCGGTTACATACTGGATGCCTTTTGCGGGAAATGTCGGTATGCATGATGCCTATTGGCGCAGCAAGTTCGGAGGAAGTATTTATAAATATGCAGGATCACATGGCTGCATCAATCTTCCGCCGGAAGTCGCAAAGGTAGTATTTGAAAATGTTAAGAAGAATTATCCGGTGCTGGTGTATGAACTTCCTGGAACGGAAAGTACCGATGCAACAGATAAGGGAGAAGCAAAAAAGGTCGTAAAACTGATTGACGCACTCGGAACCATTACAAAGGATTCCAAAGAAGCGGTGCAAAAGGCAAGAAATGCGTATGATAAACTGACTGCCAATGATAAGGTGTATGTCACAAATTATGATAAATTAAAGAAAGCAGAAGAAAAATTACAAAAATTGCAGAAAAATTCAAAGGAATAGGGGATACTTGACAAAATTGATAAAAAACTGCAAAATGTAACTGCGCAACCGTTTAACATGCAATGGATGCATAGGTGTGCAGTTAGGAGAAGAATATGAAAAAGGGAAATGTAATCACCATTTCGGATGTTGCGGAAGCACTTGGCGTTTCCAAAACGACAGTCAGCCGGGCAATATCCGGAAAGGGAAGAATCGGTGAGGCAACAAGGCAAAAAGTCTTGGCTTATATAGAGGAGCATGATTATAAACCGAATGTAATTGCAAGAGGACTTGCACAGTCAAAAACATTCAATCTCTGCGTGGTTATGCCGGAGGATTATGCACTGGTAGATCTTCCGTTTTTTCAGGAAGTCATTACAGGAATTCAGGAAATTGCAGGAATGAATGAGTACGACATTCTGTTGTGTATCTGTCAGGAAAATGATATTACAGGTCTTGAACGCGTCGTGAGAAACCGCAAGGTGGACGGAATTGTGCTGCTGCGGACCTTTTTAAAAGACCCGCAGATTGAACTGCTTTTAGAAAAAAAGATTCCGTTTGTTACAACCGGTAGTACTACCTACCGCAAAGTCAAACAGGTGGACAATGACCAGCAGAGCGCCTGCCGCGAACTGACATCTATTTTACTGATGCGCCAGATGAAGCATATCGCTCTGCTCGGAGGAAGTGAATCTTTCGTAGTCAACCAGAACCGGTATAAAGGATACCAGCAGGCATATCGGGAAGCGGGAAGAGAAGTGGAAGAAACGCTTGTTTACCGGAATTTGGAGAGCTGTGCCTTTATGGATCGTGCAGTGGAAGAAGTGCTGGAAAAAGGGGCGGATTGTATTGTCTGCATGGATGATGCCATCTGCATACAGGTACTTCGCAAGCTGCGGCAGGAACACATAAAAGTGCCGCAGGATATCCGTGTGGCATCGTTTTACAACAGTTCCGTGCTCGAGAACAATATACCATCGATCACTTCGTTGTCTTTCAATGCGAGAGAACTCGGAATGGAAGCCTGTAAGAATCTGCTGGCGCAGATTGAAGGGGAGACGGTACCGGATCGGACACTGTTGTCGTATGAAGTAGTACTTAAAGAATCCACAAAATAAAAATTCAAAGATTGGATGGCGCAAGTGCCAGAATGGTGTATGCAAATGTTAAAGCAGATCATAACGGAAATTGAAAACAGACAGAATATAACCCGTGATCAGCTGGCTCTGCTGCTGGAGACAACGGATACCGGGGACATTGCATTTCTTCACGAGCGGGCACGTAAGACAGCAGATGCCATTTACGGAAAGCAGGTGTTTATCCGTGGATTGATTGAATTCACCAATTACTGTAAGAATGACTGTATTTACTGTGGCATTCGAAAGAGCAATCGCAAGGCAGAACGCTATCGCCTGACGGAGGAAGAAATTCTTTCCTGTTGTGCAAATGGGTATGAACTGGGATTTCGGACCTTTGTGCTGCAGGGAGGGGAAGATCCGTATTTTACGGACGATAAAATCTGTGCCTTGATACGGCAGATCAAGGCACAGTATCCCGATTGTGCGGTGACGCTTTCCATCGGGGAGAAAGAGCACGACAGCTATCAGGCATTTTTTGATGCCGGTGCGGACCGGTATCTGCTGCGTCATGAGACCGCGGACGAGGCGCATTATGGAAAACTGCATCCGGCAGAAATGTTCTGGAAACATCGCATGGACTGTCTGTGGGATTTAAAAGAAATCGGTTATCAGGTGGGATGTGGATTTATGGTCGGTTCGCCGGAGCAGACGGTGGATACGCTGTATGAAGATCTGCAGTTTATCCGGAAATTGCAGCCGCATATGGTAGGCATCGGTCCGTTTATTCCCCAGAAGGATACCCCGTTTGGCGAAAAAAAGGCAGGAACAATGGAAGATACGCTTCGGCTTTTATCCATTATCCGGCTGTTGCAGCCGCATGTGCTGCTGCCATCAACAACTGCACTGGGAACCATTCATCCGCTGGGCAGGGAAAAAGGAATTCAGGCAGGGGCAAATGTTGTGATGCCGAATCTTTCCCCGGTAGCAGTGCGGGAAAAATATAAATTATATGATAATAAAATCTGTACGGGAGATGAGGCGGCAGAGTGCCGGCACTGTATGGCGCGCCGCATGGAAAGTGTCGGATACAAAGTGGTCGTAAACCGTGGAGATTATCACTGATTCAGCAAAACGCACAAGAAGGAGAACGCATATGGGTGCAACATGGAATGAAACACCGTCTGCAAATCGTCTGCATATCGGTGTATTTGGAAAAACAAACAGCGGAAAATCTTCATTTATCAATGCTTTTACCGGGCAGGAGGTTTCCATCGTTGCAGATGTGGCGGGAACGACAACCGATCCGGTATACAAAGCGATGGAAATTTATCCGATGGGACCGTGCACGATTATGGACACGGCAGGATTTGATGATGAAAGCACGCTGGGAGAACAGCGCGTGGAACGGACGCGGCTTGCAGCCCAAAAAGCAGATCTGGCAATTATTGTATTTTCTGCACAGCCGGTTTCCGGCGAATCCTATGAGGAAGAACTGAAATGGTACACCTGGTTTAAGGAGCGTAAAATTCCGGTTCTTCTGATCATTAACAAGGCGGACGTGGCGGATGCAGCACCTCTGAAAAACTATCTGAAAGAAAAAACAAAGGAAGATGCACTGGCAGTCAGTGCATTGACCGGAGCCGGTATGGAAAATGTCCGGGAGGCAATGAGCCGCAGAGTGCCGGAGAATTTTGGAAACCGTTTGATTACGGGGGATCTGGTCACGGAGGAAGATCTTGTGCTTCTTGTTATGCCACAGGATATTCAGGCACCGAAAGGACGTCTGATTCTGCCGCAGGTGCAGACGCTGCGGGAATTACTGGATAAAAAGTGTATGGTTATGAGTGTGACCACGGACAAACTGCTTCCGGCACTCAACATGCTGCAACAGGCACCAAAGCTGATTATTACCGATTCCCAGGTGTTTGATTATGTATACCAGAATAAACCGGCGGAAAGTATGCTGACATCTTTTTCTGTGCTGTTTGCCGCATACAAAGGGGATCTGCCGTACTATATGGAAGGTGCCAGACAGATCGATGCACTGAACGAAAACTCTCATGTGCTGATAGCGGAATGCTGTACGCATGCCCCTTTGAGCGAGGATATTGGCAGGGGAAAAATTCCGCGTATGCTGCGGAAACGATTTGGAGAACGGCTAAGGATTGATCATGTGAGCGGCACGGATTTTCCACAGGATCTGCAAGGGTATGACCTGATCATTCAGTGTGGCGCGTGTATGTTTAACCGCAGATATGTAGTATCAAGAATCGACCGCGCAAAGGCACAGAACATTCCGATGACAAATTATGGGATTACGATTGCACATTTGACTGGAATTCTGGATAAAATTGTGTTAACATTGTGGTAGCAGGAAAGAAGGGGATTACGGCATGAAGATTACAATTGCAAGAGAGTGCGGCTGTTATGGAGATGAAGTCGGACAGGTTCTGGCAGACAGACTGAATGTTCCGCTTTACAATAAAAAGACATTGACAGAACTCGCAAAGAAAAAGGGAATTCTGGAGCATTATCCGGATTATTTCGGTGAGAATCCGGCGGGAACGCTTCTGGCAGTCATTGCGGAAGACGATGGGGAAGACAGTGTTGTGCACAGGACACCGAGGAAAGTTCTGGATGAACTGATTGGGGAGACATCGTGTATTCTGATTGGCAGAGCCGGAAATTATGCGTACCGGAAGGAAAACGATGTGGTACGTGTGTTTTTAAGTGGTAACAGGGAATCCCGGATTCATCATCTGATGGAGAAACATAAGGTGAAAAGGCATGAGGCGGAGGCCATCATTGAGAAGACGGAAGGCCGGCGTAAGCAGTATCATATGTATTATACCGGGGAGGACTGGGGGTACGCTGCAAATTATGATCTTTGCATTAATGATACGCGTTTTGGAATTGAAGGTACGGCAGATATCATTATGCAGTATGTAAAAGATTGCACCGCACAGGAAAAATAGGGAGAAGGATTTAAGAATGGGGATTGTATTTTATTAATACAATCCTTATTTTTGCCCCAAAAATCCTGAAAGGTGTTAAAATGGGAAAAGCGAAAGAAGGAGTTAAAAAATGAAGTATTTAAGACAACTATTGATGATTCTTATTTTCTCGTTTATCGGGGAAGTCCTGCACGCGGTGATTCCGATTCAGATGCCGGCAAGTATTTATGGTCTGGTGCTTTTATTTATTGCACTGATGACGGGACTGGTCAAATTGCCGCAGGTGCATGAAGCCGCGCGGTTTCTGATTGAGATTATGCCGCTGATGTTTATTCCGGCGGGTGTCGGGCTGATTGACAGCTGGGGAGAACTGCGGCCGATTCTGCTTCCGGTCATTGTTCTGCTGCTCGTTTCTACCGTACTGGTTATGGGCGTGTCAGGACAGGTTACACAGCAGATGATGCATCATGGAAAGAAAGAGGACAAGAATGAATAACTTTTTACAGAACTCTGTATTTTTCGGAGTATTTATCAGTATTATTACCTATGAGATCGGGGTATTGATCAAGAAAAAATTAAAGATCGCTATTTTTAATCCACTGTTGATTTCCATGGCACTGATCATTATTTTTCTGCTGATTTTTCATGTGGATTATGGCACATACGAAAGTGGGGCGAAATACCTTTCGTATTTCCTGACACCGGCAACGGTTGCGCTGGCGGTACCTTTGTATGAGCAGATTGAGCCTCTTAAGAAAAACTGGAAGGCGATTCTTGCAGGAATTTTTGCGGGTGCCATGACCTCTGCGCTGTGTGTGCTGGTATTGTCACTGATTTTTAAATTATCACACAAACAGTATGTCACACTGCTTCCAAAGTCCATCACAACGGCAATCGGTATGGGATTGTCCGAAGAACTGGGTGGAATTGTAACCATTACGGTTGCAGTTATCATTGTCACAGGGGTGATTGGAAATATGTTTGCCGAGAATATCTGTAAACTGTTTCACATTAGCGATCCGGTGGCAAAAGGCGTTGGAATCGGATCTGCTTCGCATGCCATGGGAACATCAAAGGCAATGGAGATGGGAGAGATTGAAGGAGCAATGAGCAGTCTGTCAATTGCAGTCTCAGGTCTGATGACGGTTGTGGTATCGCTGATCTTTTCACATATTTATTAAGGGAGAAAAAGAGGGGGTTATGGCTTTACAATTTGTACTGGGAAGTTCGGGGAGCGGGAAAACAGAATACATCTATGAGCGTCTGGTGCGGCAGGCAGGGGAACATCCGAAGAAAAATTATCTGGTGATTGTACCGGAGCAGTTTACGATGCAGACCCAGCAGAAACTGGTGGAACTTGCACCGAATCATGCAATTATGAACATTGATGTGTTAAGTTTTAAGCGTCTGGCATACCGTGTGTTTGATGATATGGGGATGCAGGACATACAGGTTCTGGAAGAAACCGGAAAAAACCTGGTGCTGCGCAGGCTTGCACAGGAACAGGAGGAAACGCTTACCGTTCTTCGGGCAAATATGAACCGGATGGGATATATCGGGGGAGTAAAATCAATGATCTCAGAGCTGGTGCAGTACCGGATTTCACCGGAACAGCTGGTGGATCTGACGGAGGACAAAACAATCTCACCGGTACTTTCTGCAAAACTGCGCGACGTGGCAACCATGTATCGCGCTTTTTGTGATTTTATGAAAGATAGTTTTGTGACGGCGGAAGAGATATTAAATGTTCTGAAAAATCTTGTGCCGCAGTCGGAAACTTTGCGGGATGCGGTGCTGGTATTTGATGAGTTTACCGGTTTTACACCGATACAGAATGATCTCATGCGGGAATTGCTGCAGGTGACAGAGCATATTTACATTACGCTTACAATCGATGCTGCAGAAGATTTTTATCATTGTAGTGGAAATGAAGAATTATTTGCACTGTCCAAAAAAACGATTCTGTCTTTGATGAAGATGGCAGAAGAACTTCATGTGCAGGTGATGGAACCGGTGGTAATGACAGACAGTGCACACAAGCGTTTTAAGCTGGCTCCGGCACTGGCATTTATGGAACAGAATCTGTTTCGTCCCCGTCCGGCAAAATATACCAAGCCGGTAGAAGAAATCCATCTTGCCGCAGTAAAAAATCCACAGGAAGAACTGATTCTTGTGGCCAGGCAGATCAATGCGCTGATCAGACAGGGATACCGCTATCGGGAAATTGCTGTGGTGACGGGCGCAGTGGAAGCTTATCAGAGTTATATGGATCCGGTTTTTACGAAATATGAGATTCCATATTTTATGGATACGACCAAAGAAGTGTTATTTCATCCGTTCATTGAATGTATTCGTGCCGCGCTTGAAATTGTGGATACGAATTTTAGTTATGAGGCAGTCATGCGCTTTTTGCGGTGTGGATTCTGTGATATTGCGGAGGACGATCTGGACCGGCTGGACAGTTATCTGGTTGCAACCGGTATCCGCGGCAAAGCGGCGTGGAGCAGACGATGGGGGCATATGCCACGGCAGAAAACGCTTTACGATCTGGAACAGCTCGAAAAACTCCGGGAAAAAATATATGGGTATCTTGAGCCGTTTGCAGCAGTATTTGCCCGAAAAGATGCCCGTGTTTCGGATGGCATCCGGGCATTGTATGAGCTGCTGACACAGCTGGACACCCAGCATCAGTTATGGAACAGGGAACAGCAGCTTCTGGCGCAGGGAGAGGAAACCAGATCCCGGGAATATGCACAGATTTATACAATCGTGATGCAACTTCTGGAAAAATATAATCTATTACTGGGGGAGGAGCCATTGCAGATCCGGGATTTTACCGAAGTGCTGGAGGCAGGACTTTCCGCTGCAGACGTGGCTGTGATTCCACCGGGCTATGACAGTGTTACGATAGGAGATATCGAACGTACACGATTAAATCATATCAGGATTTTATTTTTTATCGGTGTGAATGACGGTATTATTCCGAAAGCGGCAAATGCCGGAGGAATTATTTCCGAATACGAAAGAGAACTTCTGGCAGAAAAAGTGGAGTTAGCACCGGGTCCTTGCCCTGCTCCCTGGTTATGGGAGCATTGGGCTACCTGATATTCGCCAATGTGC
>ERZ791612.904-NODE-904-length-14743-cov-7.376089_pt1 | contig 14743 bp, 9 predicted proteins | sample MGYA00509963_ERZ791612 | MGnify/ENA primary metagenome ERZ791612 (study PRJEB30046, sample SAMN00791906) | human gut metagenome | study: EMG produced TPA metagenomics assembly of the A metagenome-wide association study of gut microbiota in type 2... | reverse complement strand
GTTGCGTGTATCCTTGTACCATTTGTAGAATATATTATAAGGTACTTTATTACGTGAACAGAACTGTTCAATAGAGATGCCCTTCGGCATTGCCTCCGTTTGGTACTGGAAATAGAACCTTTCCAAATCTTCACTGCTGTACATAATCCAATGTTTAAAATTCAGCAGCGAAGTTACTTCTTTCTAATTTAAGCCCTAATTTGAGTGCTTACTATTTAAGATAAATCCACATTGATGTCAAATAGAAAACGGACAATCAAAGTCCTTCCGAGCCTCATGCCTCGTTTCCTTCTCATGATAAATCTATAAATCCATTTCTTTCTTTAAAGCCTCTTTAGTCACTTCGTAACACTGCAAGAACCTTTCGATTTGTATCGTTGTCCAGGAACTGGCTTCCTTTCCGATGGAATGAGCCATTTCCTGTAAGAACTTTAAATTTGAGTTCTTAGTGAAAAAAACTTTCTCTAATTCGTCATGCAAAGCCTTATCGGAGTTCAAACATTGGTTTTTCAATTCTTCTATTTTGGATACAACAACATCATCTATCTTTATCGGGAGTGATTCTTTCACAGCCTCTTTTATCCAGCATTCAACCATTTTTTCTGTAATTTGGTTGGATCTTTCGCATTTCTTATGATTCGAATAGCAACAGTACATCAATGATAGACAAGCTACTGCAAGGACACATACAATAACCTTACATAGCTTCATCGCCTCATTTCCTTCTGACGTGAAAAGTAAATAACCAAGTGCAATAACTACTGCAAAGACTATTATTACTATTGTATAAAAGCAATTTTCATTATTCATAACGTTTGTTTTTTAGATAGTTATTAATGTCGTAAAGTCCCTTATTGCGATAATACGACCTTTCTAGTGAATCAATTTTCTTTTGAATATGCCCATTGTTTAAGCAATACAACTCCAAAGCGAACTTGAAATAGCAGGAATTATTGAACAAGTCATCCTCCAAAAAGTAGAGGGTGCTCATCATTTCCTTGTAAGTCTTTCCGCCTGTGTGCATTTCTACAGCCTTGTGGTAATAGTCTACAGCATTGCCTATCAAATAGGTACTTGTGAGATACCTATGACTGCTTGGACATATTTTGTCATAGATGATTTCAACTGGACTTTCAGATAGCTGTTTCCACTCATACCATGTTGGAAGAGAGGTGATGTATTTTGCGAGATTGGCAAATAGATTCTGTATCTTATTTTCATCGAACTTGTACCTAAATCGCTTTTGGAAGCCTGCTATGAAATGGTTTATGTCTTTACTCTCTGCATAATACAAGATTTCACGTAAACTTATCAAAAGATGATTCCATACAAACTCTCGCTCATAGCATTCACCTATATACATATTGTTATATAAGGTGGTGCTATAGAGTGGTGATAAGATATCTGTCACTTTGTTAAGACAGAAAAGGCTGTCCGTGATGAGGTAAATCAATAGTTGAAAACGATTGTCATTGTCTGACGAACCTTCATCAAAAATGTTCCATTTCAAACGTTTCATGACGGAAGCTAATCCATCTTTATTATAAAGATAGGTTTGGAACACCTGCAAGGTGTTCATTACATTATGCTTCCCTTCATAAAAAGCTTCCTTAAACTCTGGCATCAAAAGGAACAGTATTTGTTCATTAACTTCTTCTTTGAAACGCAGATTTTGAATATTCTGTACCAAACTGCTGATAATTTTCTCACAACCCAATTGGCGGGCAGAGAGCACATGGTTCAGAACTCTATACGTTAGCTCTTTATCATCTGAGAAGAAACAGATATGGTAATACTTATAAAGTATGATTTCTATATCAGGAGAGTTACTCAAATCATCGAGACTAATGTCTGTGATGAGATTCAAGTTAAGCATTCGCTTGAACGAATCTATCTCAGTCGTATTGATATGTCCATAGTGTTTGTAGGAGTCTTGGATGGATTTTATTGCGAGGAAATGGCAGAAGTTGAGCATTCCATCCGATGCTTTTATACCAATCGTAGGCAAACAGGTTTGAATGGAATCCAACATTTGACAATAGACACTATGGGCAGACTTGTATTCTCCAATCATCTCATAAATCAGCGCAGCACTCCAATAGTAAAGTTGGGATTTCATGAAAGTGTCAAAGTGTTGCTTAATTTCTTCTTCAAATTCTATTTTTATTGGAGTTTTTTCACCTACATTTTCTTCCTGTTTATTATACTCTACAGAAACTTGGTAAAGTTTATCAAAGAATAGGTGGATGTTTTGCTCATTTAATTTGCTTACACTGGTATTATGGGAGCACCCAAACAAGCAGTTAGCAATTCCAACCAAGGACTTGGCAATAGCTTTCAATGGAATGCTTCCCAATGTGGAGAGTTTTCCTAAGGAGTCTTTATCTAACAGTATGTTGAGGAAGAAAAGAGCTTTGCTTGGGTAAAGATTATAATTTAGCCCATTCTCTTCACCCTTATAAAGTATATTCTCTATGGCTGTCTTTATGGCAGAATTATACCAAAAGCAAGCTGCGCAAGGAAAATGTTTGACTCCTTTATGCTCACTCTTTCTACATTTACAAGCCTCTTGTTTCTTTGCTATATGATTTTTGTCTATAATCTCGACCAATTGATTGAGAAAGTCTTCGTTTTTATTACGATAATACATCATATCGCCAAGTTTGGTATTGAAATCTACAATCATTACAGGGCGTTTCTCCTCTGCCATATCTTTCAACTCCGTAAATTCTTTCACGGCTTGCTCAACATCTTCTTTGGTAAAGCCACCTAAATCCATCTTCTCCAAGACAAACAGCTTTGCCAAGGGTGCAAGATAAGTAATGCGAATATCATTGAACAATGACTCCTTATTTTGCAGTTTTTGCAAAACAATCTTATTTTTGTTCTTTTTTCTGATTGAAATTTCTTTTTTGTGTTCCAACAACGTGCGAACCAATTGCTCATAGGTCAAATAAGCTGTATCGTAGGTCTTGCGCTTTTCGTATGCCAAGCCTAATTTTAACGACAAGCGGATATAGAACAAAATGCGTGACGGCTCTTTGTGGAGAAATGCCAGATTCTCGTTTCTTGTCTCTGCTTGACGGTGCAATGAAACCAAAGCTTCTTGAAACTCATAGATAGCCAACTCATAGTTCTCTTCTAACATATAGATGTCGCCCAACATGTGGTGAAGACTGGCTACTGCCATTACTTCATATTTTCCATTATTGTAATGTTCCAACTGGCGCATATAGAGGTTCTTGACGGAAAGTAGCTCATCGTGAGAGAAGTTGAAGAGATAAGAAATTTCCTCTGAAGTTTTTGAAAAAAAAGTAATCTCTTCAGACAAGTGCATAGGGAACTTATACTTGTATAGGTTCATCACACTCTCATCGATATGAGTCTGAGTCAGAAAGTCAACGATACCACCAATGAAGTCTCTAAGTTCTGGCATCTTGTTGATATCGAGCAACTCTGGCATATACTCTAAGTTTCTCATAGAGAAGCCTGACTTGTGAAACTTATAGAGGTTTGAAATCATAAAGGAGGTAGATACCAGCAACTTGTCATTATAGATATTGGACTTGTCAACTAAGTTCTGAATCATTGGAAATATCAGATAGTTGACAAAACATATTCGCTGCACATTGCGACTATCGAAGAACAAATAATATTCGCTGTTACCCATACCAAGGTTCACATCATAATCCTTGCCGAGTTTCTTGTCACGTTCCATCTTCTCGTCCAAACGATTTCGAGACCTGACATATTTCTCTATATACATGGCCAACTTCTTAGGCGAGCCGTTACTCATATAGACAAGGTAGGTCAGGAAATTATGCAGGAACACGATGCGACGCTCCAGTATTCGCTCATAAACATTAAATTTTTCGCAGCCTCTGTACAGACCTTGTGATTTCCAATGCTTTCTGCAATATGCAGCATACTCTCTCAAATATTCCTTGCCATTTCTATGGTCGTTGTCAATAAGCATGTGGCAGAGGTATTGCTCTATCATGGACTCAACACCGCTGTAATGGTTAGTCCTACGGAAGAAACTACTTACATTGATGTGTCCATTAAAAATGCTGTGGATATTAAACTCTCGGTTTGAAATATCGGACAGAGTTTCATCATACATATCATAGCCAGCTACAAAGACAAACTTGGCCTTGGAACTGGAAATGAAGTATTTCATGTTAGCAAGCAAATCACTCAAAACCTTTTGACGGCTTTGGATGCCTGAAATTCCTTTTACAGAATTGGAAATATTGTATTCAGGCATGAGTCTGCGCTCTTCATCTTTAGGTGAAATTTTATCCAACTCATCAATGATAAAGATAAAATGTATGTGGCAATAATGTTTGTCTATTAAATTCAGTAAATCCACCAGCATTTCTTGCATCTCAGGAACATCGGCAATGGGGTATGACACACTTCTGCCAAACTTGAAAAACATTCCAAAATCATGGAGTACACTTTGTGGAATCGTACCTGTTTCAGAACTTAAAGTAACATCGGCATCTATGCGTTCTATAAGGTATTCCCAAAGGTGCTTGATATGTCCAACACTGACTAATTTTTCCCAACCAGTTAGTTTCCATAGTGCTCCCAAGGCACTATTGGCAATTCTGCCACTGAACAAAGCTGCGACTATTGCAAAGACATAAATAGGGAAAGTCTTCAATCCTGTGCCAAAGAACAAGTCTATTATACTTGTTCGGGAATTCGCAGCCTCCTTCAAGGCAAGGTAGGTTAGGACTGCAATAGCGACCAATATTAGTATCGTTGCAATAAAAGTGTTAAGCCTATAATAAAGCCAGCGCTTGCCATTGGTTATCTCATGAAATCTCTTGTATGCTACCTTGCAAGCCATACCAAGTAATTCCTTGGTGGAAAGAAGCTCATTGCCAACGTTTACGGTAACTGTAACATACTTTGCGTTATTTGGTTTCCAATTGACACCATGTATTTCTTTCTTTTGCTCTTCTTTCAGTTTTTCCACAGCCTTATGCACAAACGAACTCTTTCCCATACCCCGATAGCCAGTGATAAGGTAGGCCCCCGAATACTTTGTGCCTTCGGAATCCTTTAGCCATGCGGAGAGTTTGTCAATAATAGAATCCCTACCAATAAAACCCTCTATATCTTCCTCGCAGTTATTCGCATGATGATAGTGATTAAACCCATACAATGGAATAATCACATTATGCAAATTGGAAAAAAAACGTTCGTTAAACATAATAGCGTAAGCATCCAACACCTATAGCAATACTTCTCTGTCCCAATGTTTACTAGAAAAAAGAGATTCCCACGAAGTTGAATAAATTTGTTCTTTAGTTTTATTAACGCACAATAATGCCTGTGTCTACATTACGAGAAGACGAACTTTCTGATACAGTTTTCACGCTCATGAAATCTATTATTCTCCCATAATCCGCTTCATTGCCGCCATCATGCGGAGCTGCTTAGCAGTTGGTCCTTTCTGATCTTTCTCTGCCAAGTCAAGATAGAACTTGTAGTTGCTTGACAAAGCCTCACGAAGTTCATCAGGCATGAGCATGTGCCATTCTTGATTTTCCTCATCACAATAGGTGGCAACCAAATATAGTTTCTGAAGCTTGTACTGGGTCTTGCGCATCTTGCGAACGACATAGGTATTAGCACCGCCCTTGACAAATTCATCGATAATTTGCAACTCTTGCTTGTTGAGGTTGCTCAATATCTCAATAGGACTATTAAGCAGTTCCTGCGATACTCGGCGTGCTGTCTCGTCCTTCTTCAAGTTCGGACTAACATACAGGTCGAGTTTGTCGCACACCTTTAGCATATTTACTTTGGTGACACTTCCTACGAGTTGCACCAAGCGTATGCTGGAATCAAAAGTTTTTGTATCTGGTAAAACTATCATGTATTATCTTTTATTCTTGTCCATACAAATCCACCTTGATGTCGAATGGAGAATCGAAGTCTTTCAGCATTGAATGCTTCGTATCTTTCTCAGAGAGATTGGCATGCTCTGTAGGAATCTTCCAATCGATACCAAGGGTATCGTCGAGGATGCTGATACCTTCATCAGCCTCTGGATGATAGAAGTTATCACACTTGTATTGGAAGACGGCGGTCTCTGAGAGGACAGCGAAACCGTGGGCAAAGCCCTTTGGGATGAAGAACTGGCGATGATTGTCTTCTGTAAGTTCTACAGCCACATGCTTGCCATAAGTTGGTGAACCCTTACGAATATCTACTGCGACATCAAGCACTCTACCTTTTACGCAGCGCACCAGCTTGCTCTGAGTATAAGGTGGACACTGGAAGTGCAAGCCTCGCATGACACCATAGCTGCTCATAGACTCGTTGTCCTGGCAGAAGTGAACACTGTGTCCCAGGATTGGGGCAACCTTTTCTTCAAACTCTCGCTCGCTGAAGCTCTCGAAGAAGTAACCTCGAGCATCACGGAAGAGGTGTGGCTCAATAATGAGTACACCTTCAATATTTGTTTTGATTATATTCATTGTTATATTTATATATGAGAAATGCCAATCTTGTCAAAGAATGCGGCATTCCGTTCTTTTGCAGAATTAAGCAATTGGTCAAAAGAGATTACTTCAAAATAAATTTTCAACTCAGATTTATAGCCAAAATAACCTAAGCTATCATATGTCTTCCTGAAGTCATGTTTTTTGCAAACTGATTGCATGCTTGGTGTGAGGTCACAAATCACATAACAATAGGCTGGGATTTCTTCCGAGACATTTATCGGTCGCCCATTCTTTGTGGTAGTTTTTCCTCCTCTAATTTTCTCCACGTAATCTATACATTGGTCTATTGGATTCTTGGTGCTATCCTCTGATTCCATGTTGTCACGCATCGGTCTTTTGAATTCTACTATTCTTAGCGTAGCAAAAGGCGGTGTGTCTTTTTCTGAAACAAACAAAGGATTGTCAAAAATGTTATCAACAAGAATGTCAGGTCTTCGGTTAGACTCACAGTCCGTAACTTCCATAGACTTGAATGTTTTGTCTGACGCCAAATAGTGATGAAAGACCAAACGCTCATCAATAATCCAAAGATTGTTATCTTGGAACTTGACATCATCACTTGTTGTCCGCATTGGCATGATAATTTCATGCACTCTGTCTTCTTTGCAATAGTTTCCATTGTCATCTCTTTGTAATGCAGACTCTAACAGCTCCAAGATATACTTGCGATGTAAAACATATCGTGCAAGATCTGTTTGTTTTAATTGTTGAGCACTATAAAAATACTTGTCAACTCTTTTTCTGTAATCTTCTTCTGACTCTCCAGTTCTGACCTTTAATATATCATGTCCTTCTTCTATAAGTTGATGTTCTTTCTCTACAAGTTTGTTGTGAAGATATAAATCGATGGATTTTTCTGTAGAGGTCGGATTTACAACTTTCTCGTCATCAGAAAGACCAGCAAAAAGTGGCTTGTAATATGGTGCCTTTGCATCTATATACTGTGATAATCTGTCTTTTCCTGCCAATATGTTTTCACCAAGATATGGAGATAAGAATTCTTTTACCTTATCTAGGACATGGTTCCTAATATCATCAAAGTAAATCTGTTCTAATCCATCAATCTGTGCATCTTGTTCGGGTTTGTCAGGTATAAGGAAGGCATATCTGTCGGGGGCTACATGCTCATCAAAATATGAAGATGTAACAAAGCATTTGTAATAAAATGAACCATCTTGTGTTTCTATTGCAGAATCGTATAATCCTACAACTTCTTTTATCTTTTCGTTTTTTACTATTCGGTTTCCTGCGCAATAAGAAATCAGATTGTTGCTTTCTGATTTTTGCAATCTAACATGAAGAATATCAAACGTCTCTCCTGCAATTTGAAATGAAATATGGTTGTTGTCGTTGTCGTACAAATAGCTATCATATATTTCTGAAAGATTAGTAACATCACATCCATCAATAATTTTAATATCGGGACATGAACCTTCACGGAGGAAGAACCATAAGCAATGCTCAAACAATGATTTTGCTATAGTTTCCTGTCCATACTTACTAATTGCTTTTTTGTAGGCATTCATAGGCCCTTTAAGAATAACCTTTGTACCAATACATTTTTCATCTGTGTTTGTTTCTGGCAAATCTGCAATACCATCTGGAGTAAATACAAAATGCCTATTTTTTATAGTACCATCAGTCGATTTGTAGAAACTCTCGATTTCAACACTCGCAAAACACTTTAGCCAAAGTAATCTGCCAATACCCTTACAGCCTCTGTTTGCACGGTACATTGAGTCCAACTCGCAAAAAGAATTGTAATTATTGTCGTCAAATCCAATACCGTTATCTTCAATCGTTATAGTAGATAGCTCTGCTTTTCCTCCGAATAGGTCACTATCAGAAGAGCGATTCAGCGTAACTCGTATTTTCCCCTCTGTTGACGCAAACGGATCTACAGAAGCTATTCGGTCATCTATTGCGTAGATAGAATTAACAACTGCCTCAAAAAGAGGAAATAAACATTTGGAGACAGGCAGATCTGTATTCCTTAGTCGTCCTCTAAGGTTTGATCCTAAATTCCGTACCATGATTTTTCTTGTTAGGAATATTTGTTTGTATTTCAGAAGGTTGTATTATATCACATCGCTCACGCTCACCTCATCCATTATCTTACGCCACAAGTCCTTGGTCATGGCGATAGTAGGGGATACGCTGAATTTATATTGCTTGCCTATAGAACGCAAGTTGTACACCACATTATGGCGACTTCTTTTTATTTGTTCTGTTTCATCTGCATTTCCTTCCTTGGTGATGATAGGGAACATATACTCTGTGTCGGAGGTATATTTGTCGACTATTTGCTGCATTGCCTTGTCCCATTTGATCGTGACAGCAGGATTGTTGTCTGATGTATGGGAAATGTAAGTGAGCATTCCGTCTTTAACGTTAGATTTCTTCAGATATGCCATATCCACATAGTTCATGCCTCTTGCATAAAGTGAGAACAGGAACATGTCTCGTGCGAAATCCTGTGACTTGTTAAGATTAAGAGTCTGCAAATAGCGCAGCTCGGCTATCGAGGGAAACTGTTGGACGGCAGGTTTTGGCGATGGTGTCTTGTTTACCAAGCGAAAAATGTCTTGCTCTTGTATGTTTCCTCTTTTTACAGCTTGCTTATAGAATGCACACAATTGCGACAGGTAAAAAGCGGTTGTAGATGCAGACAGCCCCTGTGTTTTCAGCCATGCCTCGTAGTCTTGGACAAACAAGCCGTCCCATTTGTCCATAGGTGTGGGCTTGTCGGCCATAAACATCAATAGACGATTGGCTGAATACTTGCGTGTCTCTGCGATATGCTTTCTGCCTTCTTTCGTAAGTTCGTCAATGATCTTTTGTGCAAAAGTTGCGAAATCGGTCATGGTATGATGTATGAATCTTTAGAACAGATAATCATATTGCGAAAAGATTCTTTGATAATCATTCTCATATCTGGTCTTGTCGTTAGGACTGATATGAGGACTTTTGATAATCTGTTCCATTTCTTGGAGTACCTTGCCTCCTTCACGCATGATGGGGTCGAGGTGTTCCTTAAACTGTTCTATGAATGGTGAATAATAGTAGCCAATCTCCTCAATGATGAAGGAATAGATGTTCCATGTGTCATTGAGGGTGATTCGGTTGTGAGCCACCTCATCCAAGGCGTATTTTCTCAGATAGTCGATGTTTTCTGCTTGCAACGACACTTCCTTGTCGTCTTTCACTGGATGGAAATAGCGGTCTATCAGTACTTGCCGCTCCTGCAGGTTGCGCTGATAGAAGATATTCTCATGGGTGATTGAGGTTTTGCTTTGCTCCACTTCCTCAAAGTGCTCGGCATGAACACCGCTGATAGCTACGCTCAGTCCACCTACGTCCATCACCAGACGGCGGTCTCGGTCGATGCGGATGATGTAACCTTCCAGTCCAGCCATCTCGCCAGTGGTGATACGGAGGAGGATGCGGTTGCGAGCATAATAATGATAAGGGTGGAGAAGGAAACGGATGCGCTCAGGTGAAGTCTCTACGACACGCATGAAGGGTTGCATCTGCGTATCGGGTATCTCTGCCACCTTGCCTGTGCTACAATTTTTGCATAGGCGAGCGTGTGGGAACTTCTGGTCGAGATAGGCTTGTATTTCTTCGGGATAACCTTGGAAGAAGACCAGACCGCTGACGGTCGGCACTTCCTGATGCTGCACCTTTTGCTTGCCAAGTTTTCTGAAATAGCGGACTGTCTTATGCACGAAATAGGTTCTACCGTCATTCTCTAATAACACTTCCAACTTTCTCACTCTACTGTTATGAACGAAGATGTAAGACCATGTTGTTCCGTCCGATTGACGACACTTCTTTATCGCAGAACCAGTCTTTGCGTCTGGCTCTGTAACGTGTTTGCCCTTTGGAGAAACAAGTTTCTCGTCGGCTGTAGAAAAAGAACTCGTACCATCCGGTTTCATAAATCCTGCTCTACTTTATGTCCTCAGCTACAACCATACATGATGGTTGTGAAAGCCTAGTCAATTTGCTATTATTGTGCATAATCTTAATCGTATTATGAGTGCTTGGCTTGCAGCCTCTGCACATGTATCTTTATCTTACATTTGTTGCACACTCTTATGGTAAGAGAGCGAAAACAACCGAATAGACAGCAAATCTGCCATTTTGAGAGTTCTTTCGAGGTGGATTTGCTAAACATTTGTGTTAAATTTTGGGGATGGCATACAGAAAATGATAAAATTTGACACGTAATCCAACTATTTTTCGTACTTTTGCATCAAGTTGTATCTCTTACCATAAGAAAGGGCGAAGTTTGCTAAACATTTTAACCCATCATTCTGGTGGTGTGGTAAACATAACTATTTATTTACAACTCTTTCAAAATCTTTCTTATAATCCGCTCGTTGGCTTCATTGATGGTTGCTACGTCTATAGACTGCAAGTAAATTTGTGTGGTCTTGTATGAGTTGTGTCCCATACCCTCGCTGATGGTAGCTATCGGGATATTCATGTGCAAGGCTACGCTTGCCCACGTATGGCGTGCCACATAGGTGGTCAATGGTATCTTCAAGCCTATTATCTCACCAATTTTCTTTAGGTTATAGTTGGTGTTGTGCTCTACCTTGCGGTATGCGGTGTATGGAGAGGATTCCTTGCCTGTCAAGATGGGTAGCAGATAAGGAGAGTCCTTGGTCTGTTCGGCGTACTTGTCGATGATGGCTTGCATCGGCTTCATCCATTCAATGTTGAGGTTTTGGTGGGTCTTGCGACGGTTGTAGTTCACCAAGCCACATTTCAAGTCTGTCTTCTTCAGGAACGCCATATCCACAAATGCCATACCACGGAGATAGAAGCTAAGCAGAAACAGGTCTCGCGCCTTGTCAAGGGAGGAACCTCTTGGCAAGTCCAATTTCTCTATTTTACGAATATCCTTTACAGTAATGGCACGCTTTGCAGTTCGTACGTTAGCTGTCTGCACGTGAACAAAGATGTCGTTGGGTGGAGCTTGCCCTGCTTCCACAGCCTTGTTGTAGAGGGTGCGGAGAGTTCGCAGATAGAATGCCACGGTGTTTTGTCCGATACCTCTGTTCCATAGCCACGCCTGATACATTTCCATCATCTCGCTGGTCATTTGTGAGAAGGTAAGATCTTCATTGCCACGAAACTCCATGAAGCGGTTGGCTGCATTGGCATAATTGTTCTTGGTGCCGATGCACTGCATCTGCTCCTTCTTGGCTATCTGCTGGCGGAAGAAAGCAAAAACGCTCTGGCTAGGTGGCAGCTGCTGTATCTCCTTGGCTATGTCGTCAATGGTATAAGGGATGCCCTCTGCATCCTTATCACGGATGATACGCAACATCTGCTTCATCTCCCAATCTATCTTTGACTGGATGAACTGCAGATGTGCCTGTCGGTTGTTGCGGTTAGAAACAATGATAACCGACTTCTTGTCGTTCCACTCTTCTGGAAAGACATGATAGTCGGTACTAATCCAGCGCAGACTGCGTTGATGGATGAGGTGATAATACAATGTGCCTTCCTTTTCCGGCACAGAGGATGCTCTGAATTTTACTTTTACTGTTGCCATAATACTAACTTTTTTTATTTGTGAATAATGTTGCTTTTTGGGTTATTTACACCTTAATTATATATGTAAGCAACGGTATGGCAAGAATGTAGTTGTATAGCAATAGCTAGTTGGAGTCACTTCGTCGTTGTTGCTTCTATGGCTTGTATAGCAATAGCAGCTCTGTCTGTCTCCTCCTATGGATAGAGGCTATCTTGCGTCTTTGGTATCTGCAAAAATCAAGATACTCCCTACGTATGTTTCTTTCACCTTGCTCTATTTTCTGCAGGAGTCGGCTCTTGGGAAACTTTCCTTTCCCTAATATCTTGTAGGGACCGACATTATAGGCAAGTACGGCAAGGACTAATGAGTCTCTACCGTACTTTCTGAATAGGGTACAGAGTTTTCTCAGGTCAGAACGCAATAGCGAATCTGCCTGTTGAAAGGTGAGGTTCTTCCTGAACTTCTCATGCGGCAATATCCTGTGTCCCCACCCGATATAGGGATAGTTACGCTTGATGTCGTGCCACCCTTCATAATACTTGATGCACCGCACTGCTCGTTCAAATGGTGGTAAAGCGAAGATGCCCAAGTCGCTTTGGCTTGGGTTATCTGGTGTGGGTGTCTTGTTCTGTGCCACAACACTTTGACACAGGAACAAGAACATTATGGTGATGTATGTCCTTATCTTTTTCGTCATGGATGCTGATTTTGTTTTGCTTTTGGGATGCCATTGTTTGGTTACTTGGCATTCTTCTTATTGAATATCTCTGCTATCATGGCTTTCACGTCCTCACCAACTTGCACAAAGTTCTTATAGAGGATGCGCTCACGCTCATCACGGCTCTTGAAGGTGTAGAACTTGGGCAGTGGCATATACTCACTTTCCTCCTTTTTGATGTCTGCCATATTGAAGTCGGTCTTGCAATAGAACTTACTGGTCTTGAACTCATCGCTCTCCTGTATGTTCATACTGCCATTCATGCCTGTCTTGGTTGCCACAAAGTCTCTTGCCGTCTGTCCGCAGATCCATCCTGTCGGCATATCCGAGATTTTACTGGCTGGCACAAGACTGTCCATGTTCTCATTCAGGTTGATGCTCGTCTTGTCTCTGTCGATGGTCACACCTTTCTTCAGTTGCACCACCTTGCCAAAGATGTCGGAGGATAGCCATTCCAGTGTTTCCTTGCTTCGTGCCGAACCGCTCACCACATTGCCTACAGTGGTGATAATCTTCTGCATTCCCACCTTGCCGTAATCGGCTTCCAACTGTGGCAGTTCCTGGAATCCCAAGGCTACGCTCACTTTGTTGCTTCGGGCTGTACCTATCAGTCGGTCTATCTTATGGAAGTAGAGTGTTGGCAACTCGTCCACAATGATGCTCACCGGGATGTTCTTGCCTTGTCCAGTGTTCACTCGTGTCACCAGTCGGTTGAGGATGAGGGCGTTCAATGCTCCGATGATGCTCTCCATCTCTGGGTCGTTGGCAATCAGCAGATAGCTCGGATTCTTCGGGTCACTGACCTTCAGGTCGAAGTCATCGCCATCCTTATGGAAGATCCAATAGCTTTCCTTGGTGGCAAGACGTGAGGTATAGACACGCAGGGTACCAATCATACCTTCCAACTGCTCCATCGCCTTGTTCTTCAAGGCGGTCTGGAACGGTCCCAACAATGGTGCTACCTCATTGTCGGTCTCCAGCACATTGAAGATTGTCTGGTAACTTTCGTTCAAAAAACTAAGAATATGAGGCATGTCGCTATACTTGCCCAACCAATAGGCTGGCTCCACTTCTTCTCCTGCATGGTTAAACACCTTTCCGGTCGGCTTCATCTGCATGGTCTTCGGGTCAAGTACTTTCTCCGCTATCAGCATCTTGCCGTCCTTGTCGTATGGTTCCTTGCCATAGTTGATGAAGAAGTAGATACAGGCGGCGAGGAAGTTGACGGCTGAGGTCTGGAAGAACTGGTCGCTGCCGCCTCCGCCTTCCTTCTTGCCTTTTTGCAGTGATTCTAGCAGTGTCTCTGCTGTCTCACTCGCTGCTGCCAAGTTATTGATATACTTCTGCTGTATCGGGTTCACTCGCTTGGAGTATTCCACATCCACGAAGTTGATGATGTTGAACTTGCAACCTTCTGGCAGTTTGCCCAACTGTTGGTTCTTCTTGTAGTGGTAGTACAGTTTGGTTGCCAGGGTCGGAAACTTGTAGTCGTAAACGACCATGGCAAAGCTTTTTGCACTGTGCTGACGGATGAACGGCTCGATAATAGAAAAAGTCTTACCGCTACCCGGTGTACCTACCACCCAAGTCCCACGGAAAGGGTTTACGATGTTCACCCATCCCTTGCGGAACTTACCCTTATAGTAGTAGCGCATGGGGATATTCACACTGTACTTGTTGTATTCTTCCTTCTGGCACTGCTCAAAACTCTCGTTCTCAAAATTGAAACGGTCTTTCATCAGTCCTTCCTTCAGGAACTTCGAAATGTTGTCCAAGGCTATATGCACCAGCACGGTTCCGATGATGGTTACCACCATATATAGGATGATGTTCAATCTTAGGGCATAGAGACGAGTGTCCATCGCATAGCCGAAGAGCCACACGGACACTATCAGTAGTCCCACGCCACTCACCAGCCACCAATCACGACATCTCCCTGTCGATGAAGGA
>ERZ791612.900-NODE-900-length-14832-cov-2.085877_pt1 | contig 14832 bp, 10 predicted proteins | sample MGYA00509963_ERZ791612 | MGnify/ENA primary metagenome ERZ791612 (study PRJEB30046, sample SAMN00791906) | human gut metagenome | study: EMG produced TPA metagenomics assembly of the A metagenome-wide association study of gut microbiota in type 2... | reverse complement strand
CAACCGGAACGCGTCCCGGGCCAGTTGGTCAAAGTAAGGCATCGGCTGGGTGAAGAACAGCACCGGTACCCGCAGGATGGCTCCGAATTTGGCATCGCCTGCCAGAATTTTATCCCGGGCCACGGGTAGACCCAGCCGCGCCACCACATGGCCGGAAACATCGGCCTTTTCCAGCCAGAGCAGTGCGGCAGTGTGGTCAAATGCAGACACAGCCACAGTGACAGTACGACTCCAATTTTCACACCCAGCATCCCGGGCGGTCAGGGTCTCCAGACCGGAACTGTTGAAGCTGTGAGCGCCCAGCGCATTGAGCTGTGGAGGCAGCGTCAGCTGTTTCAGGGCATGACACCCGGCAAACGTGCCCACATCCGGCATGACCTGATCCGTGGGGCGGGGCAGATAGCCCAGAGCCTGCAGCTGCTCTGGCAGATGGACGCTGGTAAGGCGGCTGCAGTCACCGAATACACCGGCAGGGCGGAAATGGCATCCGGCAGGGTGATGGAAGTCAGATTTGTGCAGTGGTAGAACGCGTAGGGACCAATGTGAGTGATGCTGTCCGGCAGTGTGACGGAAGTCGGCCCGCCTTCGTCCAGCGTTTCGGTGGTGACTGCGCGGCCCATTCGCATACAAAATACGCTGAAACTGATAGGCGATTGCCCGAACTGCGCAAAGCAGCTCTCATCCAGATGGCTGGCAGCAAAGGCGGTAGCGGCAATGGCGGTGACAGTGCGGCCTTCTACAGTGTCGGGTACAACAGCGGGCCGTGCCAGCCGGGGCCAGCGCACCAGCGCCAAAGAACCGTCCGGCAGAGGGGCAAAATCGGCTGTCAGGGGCAGGGCATCGGTGTCGGCCTCTTCGTTCAGATGGCCGAGCCGTGCAAACTCTGCGCTCATGTCGGGAGCATCGCCGCCCCAATCATCCTCGTCATCCTCCTCCTGCAAGAGAGCTGCCAGCGCGGCTCCGGGCAGGGAGGTGGCCTTTTTTGTTTCCGGGGCGGGGGGTGTCCAGCGGCCGCCCAGCGTTCCGGCGTTGGTTATTTCAAATTGCAGCAGTTCCATTTTACACCAGTCCTGTCAGATCGATCTGGTGCAGCAGCTGCTCCGATTGCCGGTGCAGCAGCAGATCCCGGCTGGCCGCAAAGTAATCGGTGCTGAGAAACTGCCCCAGAAATGCGGTGGCTACGGGAGCTACGGTCAGATCGTTTACCGCCATGCTCAGCTCCGTCCCCTTACCGAAGGCTTCCTGCAAAAAACGGAGCAGATCGCCAAGCTTCTTCTGCGTTTCAGCGACCTCAGCCTGCAGGTCGGCGACCGAGCGCTGATAGCAGGCCTTGAGGGCGGAAAAAGGGGTGGAGCCGGAAAGTTCTCCGTGCCATTGGGCAGTCAGCGACAGCAGATCGAGATAGACCTTCTGCCGGGCAGAGGGGGCTTTGTTGGCTTCGGCGCGCCAGCTGTCCTCCAGCCCGGCGAGGGCGGTCAGGGCATCGCCGGGAACATCCAGCGTCCCGCGCTGGGCTTTGAGGGCGGCCACGATAAGGCGTAGCGCATCGTGGCGCAAGGTACAGCGTTCCATCTGCAGGAACACGGCTTCCAGCAGCAGGCTGACAAGGCTCATCCGCTCGTCCATCTTGGCGCTGCGTGCCTGCGTGAGGACATCCTCATCCCACACACCCTGCAGGATGGCATCAATATTGTAGGCCTGACGATATTTCTGATAGAGTTCGTAGTAGATGGCAAAATCCCGGGCGACCTGCTTGTTTTGCAGATACTGGGTAGTCAGCTCCTCGCTGACTGCAAGGCCCAGCTCTTCGTGATACTGCAGGATCTCGGAAAGGTCCTCCCAGGCACGGGGAGTTACCACGGTCAGACCGTCCACAGTGGTCTCGACCTTGTAAAAATCTTCGGGACGGATATCCAGATAGCTGATGACGCTGCGGCTGACACCGTGTTCCAGCGCATAGGCCTTCCATGCTTCATAACTTGGCTCAACTTCGATCACCTTCAGGCGGTCACGGGTGGCAGCGTCGAACTCCCGGACGCTTTTGTTGAAGCGGGGCGGGTTGCCGGCGGTGACCACCACCCAGCCCTCGGGGATCTGATGCCCACCAAAGACTTTGTATTGCAGGAACAGCAGCATGGCAGGGGAGAGGGTCTCGGAGACGCAGTTGATCTCGTCCAGAAACAGGATGCCCTGCGTTTTGCCGGTGGTGCGCATACAGTCGTAGACGCTGGCGATGATCTCGCTCATGGTGTATTCGCTGACCTGATAGTGCTTGCCGCCGTATTCCTTTTCTACGATCACAGGCAGACCCAGTGCGCTCTGGCGGGTGTGGTGGGTCATGGAATAGCTCACAAGGCCAAGCCCCATCTCATCAGCGACCTGCTGCATAATGGCAGTCTTGCCCAGACCTGGCGCACCCAGCAGGAAGATGGGCCGCTGGTGCACCAGCGGAAGCCGGTAGCGGCCCAGAGCGTCCTTCTGCAGGTAGATCTGTACGGTATTTTTGATCTGTTGCTTTGCACTTGCTATATCCATGATTCGGTGTCCTCCTCGGTTCGGGTCTTCTGCGGTTCAAGCAGGCGGATGTTGTCAGTGGTAAGTACAGCCCGGATGGCCCAGCTGGGAACGTGGGGGCTGATGTGGTCGTCACGGTTAAAGATGAAGGCAGTCTTGTAGGCAGGGGATTTTTCCGGGTAGGTGCCCACGCCGTCGGTAAAATAAAGCAGGCCGTTGAGGTTCGTCAGTTTTTTCTCTTCCAGCAGCCTGTCTACATAGGTGAACACCGGCCGGAAGTCGGTACCGCCGAAGCCCCGGAGCTTCAGCCGGGGGATCAGCTCATGCAGCTGGTCCAGACTGGTCAGCCGCTCCACGCTCTGCACCTCGGCATCGCATTGGATGAGATAGATCTCTACCCGCTCGGTGAAGGAACCGCTCTGCCGCAGAACGTCGCAGGTGCGCTGCAAAAAGCTCTGAACGATATCGCCCTGAACACTGCCGGAGGTGTCTATGGCAATCACAAATTCCCGGATGCGCTTGTCGTCCCGGTATTCCAGCGGCTCGACCAGGGGAACGTTGCCGTAGGTGCGCAGACCGTAAGTGTAATAGATGAGGTCAAATTCGTCCTCGGAAAGCTGCAGCACCTCGTTTTGTGCCCCGAACCGGCGAAGAAAGTCGGTATAGTCGCATTCCTCAAAGGTCACGGGCTCTAACCCATCCATCAATGCTCCGGCACGCTTGCCGTGACGGCGGCTGAAGGTCTCCAGATCAGTCTTGGCCTGGCGGGCCAGCTGCTTCCATTGTCTGCGCAGGGCTTCCTTCTGCCGCTGCTGCATCTGCTGCAGCGTTTCGTCCCGGGTGTCGGTTTTGCGCAGTTCGGTCTCGTTGGTGATATCCTCATCTTCCCCGGCGGGCAGCAGCTGTCCGTTGGGGGCCGGACGAGAGCCGGGCCGTGGTGCAGCATACCAGAGTGCATGGCTGTCCCGGGAAAAAAGCTGGGTCAATTCCGCCAGAACATCGGCGGGGTACTGCCGTTCCAGCAGAAAATTATAGATGGCTTCTGCCGTCAGGTGAGGGCAGGCATCCCGCAGGCGGCTGCGCCAGCTGTCCTGCATAGCATCATCCGGCAGGGCGCAGGAGGGGATCTCCAGTTCCCGGATGACTTCCTCTGCGGCAATGTCGCAGGCAAGGTTCCATAGGCGGTGATCCATTTCCTGCCGTTGAAAGGGATGCCCCAGAAGAAAGTGCAGGGTGACATGCAGCAGGGCGCGTGTGGGCACAGACTGCTGTGCCCGGAATGTGCGGAGCAGCGTTTCGGGGCAATAGTATAAGCAGCGGCCATCCCCGGCAAACAGGGTGTCCAGCGCAGGGACGGGGATCGGCTTCAACTGTTCCAGAGCGGAGGATAAAAAACGCAGGTCGGCAGTCAACCGACTCTGTGCCAGCAGCAGCACCTGTGCGGCCAGTTCGTCCGCCGCAGGAACAGGAGTCTGGATGGGCTCGGGCATAAGAGAAAACTCCTTTCTGCCCCAAGGGCAGGGTGGTATCCTTCAAAAACGGCAAAACCAGCCGACACCACCCGGAGCACCGGGTGGAAGTCTGCTGGTTTGCACGCATTCCGTGGCGTGCTGCGGGTACTCCGCCCGGCAGACGTTTCGGAATCAGAATAAAGGAATGGGTGAAAAAGGAGGAAGGTGTTTCTTTTGGTGAGACCTCAGAACAGCAGCCCACAGGCCACGCAGCCCACAGCGACCATAATGGCAGATGCAACCCATGCGTAGGGGAGGGTGTGCTTCTGGTGGTCGCCCAGGTCCTGGCCGGAAAGGCCCAGCAGCAGGAAGGTGGCACCCGTCAGGGGACTGAGCGGGAAGCCCAGCGTCATCTGGCCCATGATGGAAGCCTTTGCCACAGCCAGTGCGTTGCCGCCCATAGCGGAAACAGCGTTGGCGATGACCGGCATAACACCGTAGTAGTAGGAGTCCGGGTCAAACAGCAGGCTCAGCGGGACGCTGAACAGGCCGACGATGGGAGCAATGAAGGTGCCCATGCTGGTGGGGATGATGGAGACCAGAGCGTCGGTCATGGAAGCCAGCATACCGGAATTTTTGACCACACCGGTGAATGCGCCTGCGGCAAAGACGATGGAGACCATCAGGAATGCGGCCTGTGCGTGACTGTTGATGATCTTGTGCTGCAGATCCACACTGGGGTAGTTGACGATGAGCAGGACGCAGTAGCCGATCATAAAGGTGACAGCCGGGCTGAGGCGGTTGGTAACGAGGATGTACAGGATGACCAGGATCAGTGCCACATTGAAGTACCAGCGCCAGCCGGAGCGGGCCAGTTCGTTGGAGGTGTTGGTGGTCTTTGCTTCGGTCAGACCAGTGACCTCCTGCGCGGGGATGCCTGCAGCAATGCGCTTGGCTTCCTTTTTGCCCAGGAAAGCCGCGACGAGCAGGCAGGTCACCAAGCCTGCGATCCAGGCGGGCATGATGCCCACCCACAGCTCACTGCCGGTGACTTCATAGCCTAGGCCAGACATGGCTGCGGCTGCACGGACCGTGGGGCCGCCCCAGGGCATAACATTCATGATACCGGCGGCCAGCGCCACGATGGTAGCCTCTACCCAGAGGTTCATTTTCAGCTTCTGGAACAGGGGCATACAGGCAGGGATGGCAATCAGGAAGGTGGTGGCACCGGAGCCATCCAGATGGCAGATGCAGCCGATGAGGAAGGTGCCGATACAGACCTTGACGGGGTCTTCGCCGGTAAACTTCAGGATGCGGTTGATGATAGGATCAAAGACACCGGCATCCGAGCAGGTACTGAAAAACAGGATGGCAAAGATGAACATGACACCTGTGGCAACGATGCTGCTCAGGCCCTTGCCCATATAATCTGCGCTGAGGATGGAAAGTGCCTTGGTAAAGCGGGTGCCGAAGGTGATGACCGGCTCAACATAAGCAGTTCCGGCCTTTTCGGCAGCAGCCTGTGCGGCTTGGATGATGACATTGGGGGCATTGATGAATGCTGCGATGAAGCCGGTGATGGCGGGAACAAAGATCAGAGCTACAAGGGTAGAGACCTTCTTGCTCATGATCAGTGCCAGCACCAGCAGAATGGTGACGAACCCTAATACTGCCAGCATATGATTTCTCCTCAATAATGTGTGTAAAGGTGGTCAGAGATCAGAACACCTGCTTCTCGTGCAGAGTGTTGAACTGCTCTTCGGTCATGCCCAGAACACCCTCAAAGATGTCCCGGTTGTTCTGCCCCAGCTGGGGAGCGGGTGTGCGCACAGAGGGCTTGGTGTCCATCAGTTTGATGGCACAGCCGTTCACGGTGACCTTGCCCAGGGTGGGATGATCCATTTCCACGAACATCTCGCGCTCCTTGACATGGGGATCGTCCAGGATCTCCTTGATGTTCATAATGGGGCCTGCGGGGATGCCGTGGGCCAGCACCAGCTCGGCGGCCTCGTTGGGGGTCAGATCTTTGATCCGCTCCTCAATGACCTCGGCAATGGCATCCTGATTGGCCAGACGGCCCGGCATATCCACGAACCGGGGATCGGTGATCATGTCCGGGCGTTCCAACACCTCATTGCAGAGCTTTTCGTACAGCTTCTGGTTGCCTGCCGCGATGATGACCTTGCCGCCCTTGCAGGTGAAGCTGTCGTAGGGGGAAACAGCGGCATAACGGTTGCCCATGGGGGCCGGGATGTTGCCGGTCTCGATGTACTTCAGGGCAGTGTTCTCAGTGGCAGCGATCATGCTGTCCATCAGACTCACGTCCACCCGCTGCCCTTTGCCGGTAATGGTGCGGGCGTTGACTGCGGCAAGGATGCCGATGGTTACATGAAGCCCGCCCAGAATATCACCCAGCGCCGAACCGGCACGGGTGGGCTCTCCGCCCTTGGAACCGGTGATGGACATCATACCGCCCATGGCCTGAGCCAGAATATCATAGCCCGGACGCAGGTGGTAGGGACCGTAGCAGCCAAAGCCAGAGACCGCCGCATAGATGATGCGGGGATTGATCTCCTTCAGGACATCATAGCCCAGTCCCAGCTTGTCCATTACGCCGGGGCGGTAGTTTTCCACCACGATATCCGCTTTTTTGACAAGCTCCTTGAAGATCTCCTTGCCCTCAGGGGCCTTCAGGTTCAGGGTGATCCCCTTTTTGTTGCGGTTGATGTTGGCAAAATAGACGCTTTCCCGCTCACCATTCAGATTTTTGGCACGGAAAGGGGGATAGCTGCGGGTGTCGTCACCGCCTTTGGGGACCTCGATCTTGATGACGTTTGCGCCCATGTCAGCCAGCATCATGGTGCAGAAGGGGCCGGCAAGCACACGGGTCAGGTCGAGAACCGTCAGGTTCTCCAATGCCATATGTTCACTCATGTTACAGCTCTCCATCCTCAACGTGGATCTTCATGCGCATCACGGCACTGCCCATGGATTTGCCCAGGCTGTCCAGACGCAGGCTCATGGTGGCACCGCCGCCCAGAGCGTGCTTCATAACAAAGTTGAAGCCGTTCAGGCTGGGCACGTCGTAGCGGGTGATCTCGCCCTTGACCATGTCGCCAAAGTAGGCTTTGAGTTTTTCGGGGGTCACCTCGCGCTCAATGATCTTATAGTATTCCGGTTTGCGTGCATACACACAGACATTGCTGGTATCACCCTTGTCGCCGGAGCGGCCGTGAGCAATATCGTTCAGATAGATCTCTGCCATCTTACTTCACCTCCAGAATGTGACTTTCGACCTGTACGGCATCGCGGGGCACGGTGGTGGGCCACAGTGCCATCACTTCCTGCACGCGGGCACGGCCGCCGAAGAAGGAGGCACCCGGAGGGCCGTTCAGCTGCAGGGGGCTGATCTCGGGAATGATCTTGGCGCACTCGCTCTTGTCCTCGCTGAACACAGCAATGCGCAACACGCACTCGTTCAGGTTCTTCAGTGCCTCTTCGCTCATATCGGCCACGCCCAGATGCAGGCTGTTCAGGCCGATGTAGCTGATGTGGATGTCGTCGGCCTTCATGCCGCGGCGCTGCATCTTCTTCATGATGACCTCGGCGCAGTACTGAGCCTTTTCGTAGGCATCAGGCCATGCAAAGCTCAGCATGGAAACAGTCTTCCAGCCCTTGTGGTAACCCACGCAGAGCTTGAGCGTGTCGGGGCGGGGCTTGCCCTTGACACCGCCGATGCGGACACGGTTGTCACCCACCTGGGTGATGGTAGCATGGCTGATATCCACGTTGACATCCGGGGTCAGGTAGTTGGCAGGATCGTGGACCTCGTACAGGAACTGCTCCTTGCAGCTCTGTTCGCAGATGATGCCGCCGCAGTCGGGAGCCTTGGTGATCTCAAAGGTATCATCGGTCAGCTCTGCGATGGGGAAGCCCAGCTCGTCCATGCGGGGAACATTGCGCCAGTCGTACATATAGTTGCCGCCGGCACCCTGACCGCCGCACTCCAGCAGATGGCCTGCCATGATGCCGCGGGCCAGATTGTCCCAATCGTCAGCAGCCCAGCCAAACTCGTACTTCAGCGGAGCCAGGAACAGTGCGCTGTCAGCCGCACGGCCGGTGATGACCACATCGGCACCCTCTGCCAGGCATCCCTCGATGCCCTCATGGCCGATGTAGACATTGCAGTTGTAGATCTTGTCCAGAATATCGTTGAAATTGCCGTCGTAGTCGAAGTTGGGGAAGGTCCAGCCATCCTTCAGCAGCTGCGGGATCTTATCCTTGATGTTATCGCCGGTCACATAACCGATCTTATAACCGCTCATGCTGTTGCCTTCTGCCCACTGGCGGATGCCGTCCACGCAGCCATTGATGTTCATGCCGCCTGCGTTGGTGCAGATCTTGATGTGCTTGTCCCAGGCTTCCTTGCCGGCCTCCTTCAGGATGCGGGTGGTGAAGTCGGGCGCAAAGCCCTTGGTGGGGTCCTTGAGCTGCTGCTTTGCCATGATGGAAAGGGTCAGCTCTGCCAGATAATCACAGCCCATATACTGGATATCGGCATTGCGGATCATGTGGATGGCCGCGTCCGGGCTGTCGCCCCAGAAGCCCTGGCCACCGCCGATTGCAACTTTCTTCATTCGATAGCCTCCTTATAAATGAAAAGGTGATATCAGCGTCAAACATAAGTATAACGTTTGACTCAATCGTCGTACTGAGTGTAGTACAACGATTTACTAATGTCAAGAAAAAACGAAGTTTGGAGGAAAAGAAATGCAACTTTGTTGAAACAGCCAAAAAGAAAAAAGAAAAGTATACAGAGTGCACAAAAACGGCTGGTTTGAGATTGGAGAGGCTTTTTTGGCTTGTCAAGATACGGGGAAACGGGTACAATAAATCTGATATCAGAAAAAGGTGGGAAGAGCATGGTTACGATCAAGCAGATCGCGCAGGAGGTCGGGATCTCGTCCAGTACGGTCAGCATTGTTTTGGGCGGCAAGGCGGCAGAGCGGAAGATCAGCACTGCCACGCAGGAAAAAATTTTTGCGGCGGCGGCACGGCTTGGCTATCAGCCCAATATGGCTGCTCGGAGTCTACGGGGCGGCAGCGGTGCCAATGAGCTGGTGGTGGCCATGTTCTGGGCACAGGATTTCCGGGCCAGCATGATGCTCCGCTTCTGGGATGGTCTGCGGGCCGAGATCGAAAAAACGGCACGTCCGGTGCGGCTGGTCATCTATCCGTATGTCAACGACCACCTGAAGGAAAGCGAGGCACTGACCAGTGGCGCAAACTGCCATGCGGCCATCATCTGCAATGCGTCCTATGCGGATCTGCAGTTTTTGGAGGACACGCAGCTGCCGATCCCGGTGGTGCTGTACAACCGTGTTTGCAATGGGTATTGCAGCGTCAATGTGGATGATCTGAAGATGGGTGCTCTGGCGGCGCGGGCTTTTGCGGATCAGGGATGCAAGACAGCGGCAGTTCTTACGAGCAGCCCGGTCTTTGAGGGGATGGAAAACCGGATGCATGGGTTCCGGCTGGAAGGGGAGCACCACGGGCTGACGATCCTGGCCAACCGGTATTGTGAAAATAGTATACGAGGCGGTTACGAGGCAGTTTCGCATCGGCTGCGGCATGAGTGGAAGCAGCAGCTGCCGGATGCAGTATTCTGCGGTTCCTCGGCCATTGCGCACGGTGCGCTGCGGGCTTTTTGTGAGGCTGGATATATCGGCGAGAAGCTGCCCCGGCTGATCGCTGTGGGCAACGGCCCGGAGGAATCCGATGCGTTTTCGATCCCGAGCCTGAGCGTGGTCTATCTGCCCATGGAGGATATGGCGCGGGAGTGCATCCAGCTGGTGCTGGGGCAGCTGGACGGCCGGATCGCCACGGCGGAAAGCCGGCTGCTGCCGATCGAGTATGTTCCCAGGGAGAGCTGCGGGCCGCTGACAGAATACGCCGCACAATAAAAAAAGCCCCGCACCGGCACGCAAAACGTGCGCAGTGCGGGGAAGAAAGAGCAGTCAGCCCTCGGCGCTGATACAGTACATGGAAAAGGTGCTGGAAAATAACAGGGCATCGGTCTCGTCTGTGATCTCCACAGCTACCACACAGATGTGCCGGCGGCGGCTGACCGTTCGGCCGCGGGCTGTCAGGTGACCGGCTTTGACGTTGTGGATGAAATTGACCGAAGCATTCTGGGTGACATACTGCCGCCCGTCAGAGCGGGCAGTCAGCCCGGCACAGCAGTCGGCCATGGTAAAAAATGCGCCGCCGTGCACATAACCGTAGATGTTGGTGGTGTCCCGCCGGATGTCCAGCGACATGACGGCGCTGTCCGACGTTACCGATACGATCTCGATGCGATTGTATTGCATGAATGGATTTTCAAGCATTTGTGCAATGTTCTGTTCCTGCATAAGGAGCCTCTTCTCTTTGATGGTGGTACAACGTTGTACGGGATGGCTTGGACGGTTTTTATTATAATCGTATTTTCCGCAGGATGCAAGCAGCAGGAGGTGTGAAAATAAATGGAACGGCCATCATTACGCAGGCAGCTTGTAATGATCTTTCTGGGGATCGCCATTCCCATTGGGATTCTGCTGGGGCTGCTGCTCTTTTTTTCAGGGCTTTATAGCCGCTGGCAGCTGCGGCATCCGGCGGCCTTGATATGTTTACCACAAATTTTGAGAATCAGCTGGATTCGGTGGAAAACTACCTGCTCAATCTGTCGTTGAACGATGCGACCTTTCGCAGTCTGAGCGAACAGACCGATCGCACCCGCGCCTACCTGGATGCCTATGAGATCGCACAGGGGTTTCCGGCGGTATTGGCTGCCAATGATACCCTGATGGGAGTGGTGCTGCGCAGCGGCTCAGGCAACCTGTATGTGGGGCGCTACGGTGCAGCTGCCCAGCAGCTCAAGCAGAAATTGAATCTGGAAGCGTATCTCGGCCAGCCGGGCCAGACCAATAAAATGATGACAAAGGGATGGTATCTGCGCACCATCGGCCAGCGGCTTTACCTGCTGCGCAGTGTTTTCTACCAGAAAGCCAGCCTGACCGCTGCGGTGGATCTGCGGCTGGTGTTTGAAGAACTGGTGAAAGACTATGGGCTGGACGGCCGGGTCATTGTGATGAACGACAGCGGCAATGTGTTGGCAGGGGATGCCAACCTTCTGCCCACAAAGATGGAATGGAACAGCGCAGGGTATTGCCTGACAAAGGTGGGCAGGGACAGCCGACTGGTGGTGCGCAAACAGGTCAAAACGCTGACGGTATTGTATCTGGTTCCCTACCAGCATTTCGGGGTGGACTTTGCGCCGTATCAGATCTTGCTGGTGATGGGCGCTATTTTTGTTCTGCTGGCGATCCCGTTTCTCCTGTTTTATATGAAGCACGAGATCTTTGCCCCTATGACGGCGTTGGTGAGCACGATGGACAGGATTGGCCGTGGTGAACTTTCGGTGCGCTCCAGTGTGGATTATCGCAACGCTGAGTTTACGCAGGTGAACGAGACCTTCAACCGGATGATCGACCAGATCACCCAGCTGAAGATCGACGGTTACGAAAAGGAGCTGGAAGCCCGCCGCAACGAGATGACTGCCCTTAAGCTGCAGATCCGGCCCCACTTTGTGCTCAACTGCCTGAAAAGTGTCTATGCCATGGTGCAGACCGGCAGCCGCGAGGATGCCCAGCAACTGATCCTGCTGCTGAGCCGGTATCTGCGCTATATCCTCTCCTTTACAGCGACCACAACGCCTCTGCACACTGAGATCGAGCAGTGCTGCAATTACGCGGAACTTTCCAGCGTGGGGCAGAACGATCCCGTGGAGGTAGTATGCGAGATCGACCCGGAACTCAGCGAATTGCCCTTGCCGCCGGTCTCGCTACTGACGCTGGTGGAGAACAGCGTCAAGCACGGCAAGATGATCGGCAAAACGCTGAAGATCACGATCACTGCAAAGCTCCTCGAAACGGAAGAGGGCTGCATGGCGGATCTTTCGGTGGCGGACAATGGCACAGGCTTTACGGCAGGGGATCTGAAGCAGCTGAACAGTGCAGCACCGCAGGAGGAGAATGGACAGCACGTCGGGCTGTTCAATGTGGTACGGCGGCTGCAGCTGCTCTATGGGGAGCAGGCAGCCATCGCCTTTACCAATAACCGCCGGGGCGGCGGTGCCAGGGTGGAGCTGTTCCTGCCGATAGATCCCGTCTTACAGAAGAAGGAAGGAGAAACAGCATGAAACTGCTGATCGTAGATGATCAAAACACCGTGGTGCAGGGGCTTTTGCACTGCACCAACTGGGCAGCAATGGGATTTACTGTGGTGGATACGGCTCTGAACGCTGTGGATGCCAAGGCCAGCCTGCTGCGGCAGGAGGCCGAGGTCATGCTCTGCGATATTGAAATGCCCATGGAAAGCGGGCTGGATCTGTTGGACTGGCTCCGGCAGCGAGGGATGACCACCCGCTGCATCTTCCTGACAGCCCATGCTGAGTTCCGATATGCACAGGAGGCACTGCGGCTGGGCGGTTTTGACTATATCATGCAGCCCGCCCCTTACGAGCAGGTGGCGGATGCGGTGAGCCGTGCGCTGGAAAATGTAAAGGAGGAACGGGCGGCGTTGGAATTGCAGAGCAGGGGAGCTGTTTTTGACGACCAGAAAAAGGAGATTGTGGAGACGATGCTGCGGGGCTTCCTATCAGGCAACGCCCCGGGAAGCAGCCTGACCGCGTTTGAAGAACTGAGCCTTGTACCCCGGCGGGAGCGGGAATGCTGGGTTGCCCTGATGCAGCCGCTGCGCTGGAAGCAAGGCAAGGAGCCGTGGGAGCTGAGCCTGCTGAGCACGGCAGTAGGAAATATGAGCAGCGAGGTGTTCACGCCGCTGCAGGTGCTCAGCGTGACGGTGGCGATCCCCGCGGAGCAGTGTCTCGTTCTGGTGTTGCAAAGCCGGGTGGGGGAGCCGCTGGAGGCAGATTATATCACCCGGCAGCTGAATTATCTGCAAAGTGCGTGTGCGCAATATATCCACTGCGAGGCGGCTTTTTATCCGGAGGGACCGCAGCCCTTTGAACAGGCACCGGAGATCTACCAGGAGCTGCTGCAGCAACGGAGCGAGAACGTGGCCCTGAAAAGCGGTGTTCTGCTGGGCCGCCCGGCGGAAAAAGCGCCGGAAGTGTTCCGTATCCCGCAGATCGGTGCATGGCAGAAGCTGCTGCAGGCGGGATGTGCGCAGGCAATGGAGCAGGAAGCCTGCCAGCTGCTGGATAAGCTGACGGTCAACAATCAGCTGAACAGCCAGACTTTGCGGTATTTTTATCAGGATTTTATGCAGATGCTCTTCTCTTTTCCGGAAAAGAAACGGCAGGGCGATATGTTCCGGGAGCCGGAAGCGTTGGAACTTTACCGCAACGGCATGAAGACCGTGCCGGATATGAAGGCGTTGGTCCATTATGTGGCCTCGGTCTGGGATAGCGAAACGGAAGAAAGCAGCCAGAGTACCGTGGAGATCATTATGGCTTACATTGCCGAGCATCTGGAAAACGAGCTGCGCCGGGAAGAACTGGCCGAGGCTGTCCACCTGAATCCGGATTACATGGCCCGGCTTTTTAAGAAAGAGACCGGCATGAACCTGAAGGATTATATCATTCAGCAGAAAATGCAGGAGGCCCAGAGCCTGCTCTGCACAACCAATCTGCCCATCAGTCTGATCGCGGCCAAGGTCGGGTATACGAATTTCGGGCATTTCTCCACTTCTTATAAGAAGTTCTATCACAAGACCCCACAGGAGGAGCGCAGCGCAGCATTATGAGAGAAACAAGGATGGCTCGCAGGACATTTTTACAGCTGACCGGTGCTGCAGCCGGGGCGGCTCTGCTTGCTGGCTGCGGGGAGCGGGCGGCATCGACGGCAGAAAGTGGAACAGGGCCCATGGTAACAGTGCTGATGCCGGGCCAATCGGATGAAACTGCCTGTGTCCGCATTTCAGCGGCGCTGAGCGAAGTCACAAAGCAGAAGCTGGGCTTCAGCGTTTCCATCGAGCAGGTGGCACCCACCAATTACTCGGCAGAGCTGTGGAAACGGATGGTCTGCCAGACCATGCCGGATCTGTTTTTTCTCACAGAGAATCAGCCGCTGGATGTTTACCTGAATCAGAACTGCATCCTGCCCCTGAGTGCGCTTCTGGAAGAATATCCCGGGCTGAAAGCTCTGTTCTCAGAGCAGCAGTGGGCAAGTAGAACCTATTACCGCCGTATCTATGCGGTCCCGGCACGGGCAGTCTCGATGTATCAGATCGGCTTTCTGGCCCGGGCCGACTGGATGCGGGAGCTGGGTGCCAGGCCGGAGAAGATCACGGATCTGGATGCTCTGCACGACCTGCTGATGCAGGTCAGGCAGCGTCGGCCCAATGCAGAGGGGGTCCTGCCGGATAATGGACAGGTTTTTCCTTTTCCGGAACTGGATCCTCTGGGAGATACCTTTGGTGTTCTGACTGAAGAAAGCGGCACCACCGTTGTCAACTGGTATGCTGCGGATGCCTACAGCAGGCTTTGCAGAACCATACATCAGTGGTATCAGGAAGGATTGATCCTGCGGAATGCCAGCCTGCGGGACGAACCGGCCACCGATCGGATGCGGCTGTGCAACAGCTTCGGCTTTTTTGCACGGCTCAACCGGGATTCACTGGACTGCTACACCCGGGCCTGTGGCACAGAGCTGACTGCCATCCCGCTGGGGCCGACCATTCAGAACGGCTCTATCCCGGCGGAGAGCTGGTGCCTGCCTGCGACCAACAGCCACCGCAGGGAGGCACTGGCTCTTCTTGAATGGACGATGGTGGTCATGGAAGGCGAGAGCCAGGTTTATCTGAC
>ERZ791612.883-NODE-883-length-15018-cov-7.110940_pt1 | contig 15018 bp, 10 predicted proteins | sample MGYA00509963_ERZ791612 | MGnify/ENA primary metagenome ERZ791612 (study PRJEB30046, sample SAMN00791906) | human gut metagenome | study: EMG produced TPA metagenomics assembly of the A metagenome-wide association study of gut microbiota in type 2... | reverse complement strand
CTTCGACCTCGCGCTCGATGGCGCGGCTCGCATCGCCTTCGCGGACGGCGAGCTCACCCTCAGCTTTGACGGCGGCGCGCAAGGCATCGGCCGCGGTCGCCAGACGCGCAGCGTCAACGTCAAGGCGCTTGAAAACCTGCGCGTCCTGGTAGACAACTCCGCTCTCGAGATCTTCGCCAACAACGGCCGGGAGGTCTTCTCCACCCGTTGGTTCCCCACAGAAGACCAGCTCGGCATCGCCATCAAGGGAACCGCCGAGGCAGCCCACGTCTGGCCTATGGGCGACGGTATGGAGGGTACGTATTAACAGCATCGTTACACGCGCAAACCCCTCCTCCGTCATATCATCCAAGTAGGCAATTACAAAGACACGTTACGAGAAAGGATGCACATGGCCTCCAAGTATTCCATTACCGCCCTGGGCGAGCTCCTCATCGACTTCACCGAGGTGGGCACCTCGCAAAACGGCCAGAAGATGTTCGAGCGCAACCCCGGCGGCGCGCCCGCAAACGTCCTGGTCGCCGCCCGCAAGCTCGGCGCTACCACCGCGTTCATAGGCAAGGTGGGCGACGATATGCATGGTGCCTTCCTGCGTGACACCCTCGCCGGCGAAGGCGTCGATACCACCGGCCTCATCCTGGACCCCAACGTGTTCACCACCCTGGCGTTTGTAGCTTTGGACGAGCGCGGCGAGCGCGCATTCTCCTTCGCCCGCAAGCCCGGCGCGGACACCTGCCTTAACGCCCGCGAACTCGCGCTCGACGTCATCGATGCGACCCGCGTCTTCCACGTGGGATCGCTCTCGCTCACCAACGAGCCCGCTCGCGGTGCCACCCTGGCCGCGCTCGACCGCGCCCGCGAAGCCGGCTGCGTGCTCTCCTATGATCCCAACTACCGCAGCAGCCTGTGGGCGTCCGCGCAGGTCGCCCAGCTGCAGATGCGCTCCATCGTCAACCGCATGGACCTTATGAAGATCTCGGACGAGGAATGCGAGCTGCTCACCGGTACCCGTCACCCCGAGAAGGCGGCGGAGACCCTGCTCGAGAAGGGCGTAAAGGTCGCCGTAGTCACCCTTGGCGGCGCTGGAGCCTACGTTCGCTGCGCCCAAGGCGGCGCCTACGTCGAGGGCTTCCCCACCGATATCGTCGACACCACCGGAGCGGGCGACTCGTTCTGGGGCGGCTTCCTCACCGCCTTCTGCGAGAGCGGCGTCGATGCGGCAGACGTCACGCTTGAGCAGGCTTGCGGCTTCGCCCGCTTTGGCAACGCCGTCGCATCGCTTTGCGTTCGCGGACGAGGAGCCATTCCGTCCATGCCCACGCGCGGCGAGGTCGAGGCGCTTCTGGCTCAGCAGCAGTAGGACGAGTAATACCTAACAGAGAAGGCCCACCGGACTTATCTAAGGGATGTGTTCGCCGCGCTTCGCGCGTCTCAGAACATCCCTTAGATAAGCCGGTGGGCTTTTTTTGCAAGCTGAAACTTAAAAATCGATGTTACTTATCTTATCACCGGGGAGCACGCGTAATCCTATGCGCATCCGCCCCTTTCCATCCAGGCCGTCGACGCCCAGCACGGCGATGCCCTTATGGCGATCCATGGTCTCGATGAGGTGCTCGCTGCCCACCAAAGGGCCCTGCAGCACCGTCATGCGATTCCCCTCCTTCATGCCTGTACTCAGCGGGACCACCCTGTTATCAGGCCTGGTCCATGCGCGAATGAGTTCGGCCGCCGGGGACACCAGCGCAGCGGGCTTGTCACCTACCTCGATGATGCGAGCGTGCTCGGAGAGCTCGCTGCAACCTTTGGCCAGCGCCTCAGGGGAATCCGTTCCGGCGATGATGTAGCCGGGCCACAAGGGCTTCAGCACGCGCTTCCACTCGCCGTGAAACTTCTGCTCAACCTCGAACTTGGGAAAGAACGCCTCTTCCAATCCATAACCCTGAAGCACACGCGAGATGCGGGACGCCATCGCCTCCTCCCTCCCCACGCCAACATGGACAGCGTACCAACCCTGGCGATTGTCCGTCATACCATGCAACCTCCTGCACGCCGGATAGCCAACGTGCTACACAAAACCGACAGCACCTCATCGGCACCGCTGGATAATCCGCCTATTCGCCTATACAAAGGAGGGGCAGCCGGGAAACTCCGCCCAGCTGCCCCTAAGTATTAATCGGTCTCTACGCGTACATCAGGTTGATGAAGCGCATGAGCACCGCTGCCACCTCGGCGCGAGCCGCACCGTCGGTGGGGTTGAGCTCGCCGGTCACGTCGTCGCCGGTGAACAGGCCGTTCGCCACGGCCCAGGACATGGCCTCCTTGGCGAAGCCGGAGACCTCACCGGCGTCCGGGAAGTCAATCTCGGCGCGGGCAGACACGTCCATGCCCAGGTGGTCGGCGTAGCGCATCAGGAAGACGGCGACCTGTTCGCGGGTGACGTCGGCGTTACCCTGGAACTGCTTGGTGCCGCCGGGCATGTCGACGCCGGAGAGGATGCCCTCCTCCAGCGCCCACGCGGCCGCGTCGGCGTAGAAGGCGTCGGAGGGCACGTCCGCGAGGGAGCCCTCGGAGGCCGCCTCGGGGTTCGACTCCAGGTTGTGGAGCATCGCGACGAACATGCCGCGCGAGGTCTTGCCGTAGCCGTTGAACACGCGGGAGCCATCGGGAAGCGCCACGCCGTTGACGATGCCGCGGGCCGTGGCGAAGTCCACGACGTCGCCTGCGAACCAGTCGGCGTCGGTCACGTCGGGCATGTCCTTGGCGGCGTCGACCACCTTGATGACGACGTTCCCGGTCGCCTCGAAGACCACGTTGCCGTCGTCGTCCACGGCGCACTTCGGGATGACGGTCTCGTTGCCCTCCTCGTCCACCGCGAACACCACGACGCCGTAGTTCGGCTCGGAGTCATCGTCCCTGGCGATCGGGACGGTCACCTGTACGGGCTTGTCGGCGGTGACGCTAGAGGGCACATCGATGGAGATCTCAACAGCATCGTCAAGATCCTTTGAAACCTTCTCGCCCTCGATCGGCAGCTCCACCCTGCCGGACTCGGCGTCCTTCTTGGAAACCTTCACCTCGGTGGAGATCACGTTACCGTCCTTGTCTTTGGCCACAACGAACTCGGTGCCGGTCGCGGTCTCGTGCGTGATGGTCTGCGAGCCGTCGGGCTTGGTCACGGTCGTGGTGGTTGAGCCGTCCTGGTTGTGCTCGACCTCGGTCTTATCGGACGAGGAGGGCGGCGTCACGGGACGGTTGGATACGGTGAGGGTGCCGGTCCCATAGGAGACCTCATAATTGTCGGACGCCTCCGCGCCAGCTGCGACGATCTTGACGGAGCCGGGCTTGGTCATATCAGGAGTAGACTCGTAAGAGAGAGTCGGCGCTTTTTCAAGCTCGTCATCCCCACAAAGGCCCTCGATCTTGTACGCCTTTTGGTCCAGGGTCGGCACCGCATCGCCCACGTAAGCGCTCATATTGTTCGGAGTGATCGTGAGAGCGGCCTTCTCGATGACGAGTCCGCCGTATACGGTCGCATTGTACTCCGCATATTCATCGGTTTCGTCCGCATGGATCACGACGTCGTATGTACCAGCATTCCTAGGTGTGGTCTCTTTCCCATCCTGCCAATAGGTAACGTTGAATTCATCGCCGAGATTGAATGCCTGGCCGAGCCCGTTGTAGGTAACCTTTTGGACTTCAAGGCTAGGGTTAAGGACCGGCTTTTCACCCCATACGGCGTAGAGCGTCACAATCGCGTTGTTAGAAGTTGTAAGGTTTTCGACCTGTGTGGCATCAGAGTAGACAACCTCGTCAGCAGAAGAATCGGTGTCCCATCCCTCGAACTTATATCCCGTCTTAGAGAAACCGTTTGCCGTGAGCGTCGCGGGCTTGTCGTAGGTCGCATTGACTGATGCGGTGACGCCAGTCGCGCCCTCACCGCCGTCAAAGCTGATGGTGTAGGTGTTCGCCTTCCACTGCGCGTAGAGCGTTGTGCCGTTGGCGATGCCGGATGCGGAGGCCCCATCCGCATACGCCGTCCCCTCGCCATCCGCACTCGTATTCCAACCGGCGAACGTGTAGCCGGTCCTGGTAAAGGTGTTGCCGGCCAGCGTTGCGCTGGAATCGCCCTCTACGATTTGCTGGGTATCCGTCGTTCCCGCACCGCCGTTGGCGTCAAACGCGACCTCGCTGACCCACTTGGCATAGTAGATCTCTTTGTCGTCTGGAGTGGTAGCATTTTCTCCCCAGGAGCCACCCGTTCCATCCTGAGTGTACCAGCCGGCAAAGACACGGCCCTCCTTGGCGGGGCTTGCCAAAGTGCCGGAGGTAAAGTCAGTGTCCGATGCAAAGGCGCCGCCGTTGGTGATGGCGGCTATAGAGCGTCCGGAAGTGATGTAGCCGCTGATCCCATCTTTTTGACTCGCGCTATTTACATAGAGAATATTGGGGTTCCCCATGCTGTTGAACGCCTTGTCTCCATAACTGATAGAGGAAGAAGCGCTTGCAATGTCAAGCGAATGGATGCTCGTGCAGTTGATGAACGCGGATGCCCCGATAGTCTCGACGGCTTTTCCAAGATGGACAGAGGAGAATCCGAGGCTGCTGAACGCGCTTTCGCCAATCGCTTTCACGCTGTCTGGAATTGACAGGTGTCCAGAGTAGTCGCCGGAATCATAAAAGGCGTTCTTGCCGATCTCCACAAGCCCGTTTCCCAACGCGAGGTCGTTAAACTTGCAGGCATTAAAACTGGACTCCCCGACAGAGGTTACGGAATCTGGAATGACCAACGTACCGGTGAACTTGCACCCGCTAAAAGCTCTATCCCCTATCGTTTTCACGGAACCGCCAATCGTCAACGTTCCGCTCAGCTTATCATCATTAGAAAATGCGCCGCTTCCGATTGCCGTAACGCTATCCGGGATGACGAGGCCTCCCGCCAACTCATCGCAACCGCCAAATGCGGAGGCGCCGATGGCTTCCAGCCCGTTTGGCAGGGATAGGGATGTCAGCGCATCGCAATCGCTAAACGCCTTATCGCCAATCTCTTTGAGGCCGACGCTGAAATCAACGGAGGCTGCCTTTGTACAGTAATTGAACGCGTTTTTGCCCACCCTCGTCACGCTGTCGGGCAGGACGATGGACGGAACGTTCTCATAGGCCTCGAATGTATGGGCGCCAATCTCGGTAATTCCGTCGGCGATCTCGATCTCCGTAATTCTGTTTTTGCTTTCGGTCACCTCACAATTCGCCGCCCTGGCAAGCGCATAATGCCAAGGCCTGCCGTAAGACCAGCTCTCTTTGAAATCGCCGATTGCTCCGCTACCGGTAATCGTGAGCTTATACGTTGTCGTGTTACCGTCCGATAGGGTCCCGTTTTCGGCAAGCGTCCAAATCGCGTTGCCGTAATAGGTTCCATTAAAAGACTGGTTGCCGGACCCGTAATCATACGTCTGGCTGTCTTTTGTGCCATCCGCTCCGCAGTAGCCAGTTAGGGGCAGGCTTTCATCTGCAAGGGCAGATGGCTCGCCGCCGTTCACCCCCTCCGCCGCAAGTACGCTCACCGGCACCAGCAGCAAAACCATTAGCAACGATAAAAGGCTCGGCAATAATCGTTTTTTCATCTTTCCCCCTAACGACCTTTCCCCATCCACATCGCGGATAGGAGCCACCTCGTTAACGCAAGCCCGCACCACGGCCGTCAAGCGGCAGAATCCGTATTCCGTCCCGGAATTCCAAATACGCCATTGTGCTGGCCACTTTATTCATTGAACCACTTCCCAGCTAGTTGAGCAAGCTGAGACTATCGGACGGATACAAACCCCAATCATTTCTGATTCAGTGCCGATTGTGGCTTGAGTTCCAGATCCGCAACGGCTGGTTGTATTTGAGAGACCTTTAATTCGGCATTAGCAGTTCCATATTGGGAGGGACGGAATACGGATTCTGTAACGTAACGTCATCCATATGGATAATGAGCTCGCCTTCCGCTGATTATCACGAATTGTTGGGCACCGCCCTTACAGTACCAATCCCAGCTCATCGAGGGTTTTGCGATGCTCTTCGCCTGACGTGGCGAGGTAGATGCGTGTGGTCTCCACCGATGAATGGCCCAGGACGTCGGCGAGCTTCACGATATCGCCGCACGCCCGGTAAAACGTGATAGCGAAAAGATGCCGTAGGTTGTGCGGGAAAACCTTGCTTGGATCAACGCCCGCCGCGACGCTTATGTGCTTCATCCTCCCCCAAAGACGCCGACGCGAATACGGCAGCCCGTCCTCGTCCACAAAAACCGGGCCAGAGTGGATGCCACGGGTATCGCAGTAATCTTGCAGCTTCTCCTTTAAACGCAAGGGCAGCATGATCACGCGGATCTTGCCCTTGAGCGAGATGTCGGCGCGACCTGCGCGCAACACCTCGACCGTGATGTAGGTGAGCTCGCTTACGCGGATGCCCGTGGAGGCGATGGCTTCCATGGCGAGCGCGACGGGGGCGTCTCCCGCCTTATAGGCCTGGCGGACGAGCGCGCGGTACTCGTCCAACATAAGATCTCGCGAGGAGTCGCGAAACGCCTTGCGCTGAACGCGCAGATAGCGCGTCTGCAGGTCATGCCAGCCGGCGTAGCGGAAGAACCCGTTTGCCGCCGCGATGGCGGAATTGACCGAGGACGGCGACAAGCCCTGGTCGGCGAGGCGGTGCTTCCACGCCAGAACCGCCTCCTTTGTCGCCGCCTTGCCGTTAAGCCAATCCGCAAGCTGGGATATTGAGCGCCGATACTTCTTGATGGTGCTTGGCGCGCGCTCGGCCTCGTGCAGGTAGACAAGGTAGCCCGCCTGCAGCTTGGGTGTGATGATTCGTTTTTTCGCAGCCTGGCGCATGGGTTTTCCTCCAACCGTATCGATGCGACGCAATTTGTGCGAACGATACCGCTGAAGGATGGCTGCGGGGTAACGTTTTGCCCCACGACGTTTTGTGAAAAGCCCGCCCGCGCCAACAGCGCGCAGACGGGCCGCGGCCGCTTGCGACCATGCGCGCGAGCGGCTTGGATGCGATTGGAACGGGGGCTGCCCTATGCCAGACCCAACGCGAGCCCGACCGTGTGGACCGCGAAGGCGATGATCCAGGCGACTGCCACCTGCAGCGCGAACACGGCGAGCGCCCACTTGGCGCCCAGCTCGTTTTTGACCGCGCCTATAGCGGCGACGCAGGGCGGGTAGAGCAGCGTGAATACCAAGAAGGCGTACGCCGTAAGCGGGGTGAACAGGGCCGTGAGCGCGGAGGCGGACTCCGTGCCCAGCAGGACTGAAAGCGTGGAGATAACGCTCTCCTTTGCAAGCAGGCCCGTGACCAGCGCGGTGGATGCGCGCCAATCGCCAAAGCCCAGCGGGGCGAAGATGGGCGCGAGCAAGCCGCCCAAGCCGGCGAGCAAGCTGTCGGCCTGATCGGTGACCACGTTGAGCTGGAAGTCGAACGTTTGCAGGAACCAGATGACCACGCTAGCGGCGAAGATGATAGTGAACGCACGCGTGATGAAGTCCTTGGCCTTGTCCCACGCCAGCATGACGGTGGTCTTGGCGCTGGGAAGGCGGTAGTTAGGCAACTCCATGATGAACGGCACGGGCTCGCCCTTGAACGCGGTGTTCTTGAAGATAAGCGCCACTAGCATGCCCACAACGATGCCCAGGATATAGAGGGACACCATCGCAAGAACGGACCCTCGTCCAAAGAACGCAGCGGTGAGCAGGCCGTATACAGGCAGCTTTGCCGAGCAGCTCATGAACGGCGTGAGCATGATGGTCATCTTGCGGTCATGCTCGGAGGGCAGGGTACGGGTGGACATGATGGCGGGAACGCTGCAGCCAAAGCCTACCAGCATGGGTACGAAGCTGCGTCCAGAAAGACCGAAGCGGCGCAGCACCTTGTCCATTACAAAGGCGACGCGTGCCATGTAGCCGGAGTCTTCGAGCATGGAGAGGAACAAGAAGAGCACCACGATGAGCGGTAAGAAGGAAAGCACGCTGCCCACGCCGGCGAAGATGCCGTCGATGATGAGCGAGTGCACCACCGGATTGACGCCCCAGGCGGCAAGACCTGAGTCCGCCAGCGTTGTGAGCGCGGCGACCGCTTCTTCCATAAGGCCTTGCAGCCATGCGCCAATCACGCCGAACGTGAGCCAGAAGACCAAACCCATGATGACGAGGAACGAGGGAAACGCCGTGAAGCGGCCCGTGAGAATACGGTCGATGGCGAGCGACCTCAGGTGCTCGCGGCTCTCGCGAGGCTTGACCACGCAGCGGCGGCAGACCTCGCCGATGAAAGCGAAACGCATGTCAGACAGGGCGGAGAGGCGGTCTTTGCCGGACTCCTCCTCCATCTGCGAGATGATGTGCTCGAGCGCGTCCAGCTCGTTCTCGTCCAAATGCAGGGCCTGGCGCACCAGCTCATCGCCCTCGACCAGCTTGGTCGCCGCGAAGCGCAAGGGGATGCCGGCGCGCTTGGCGTGGTCCTCGATCAGATGCGCGACCGAGTGAATACAGCGGTGCAGGGCGCCTGCATCCGGACCGTCCGCAGAGCAGAAGTCCAGGCGGCCGGGGCGCTCGCGATGGCGCGCCACGTGCAGGGCGTGCTCGACCAGCTCGCCGGTGCCCTCGTTCTTGGCGGCGGAAATGGGGACCACGGGGATGCCGAGCATGCTCTCGAGCAGGTTGACGTCGATGGTGCCGCCGTTTGCCGCGACCTCGTCCATCATGTTGAGGGCGAGAACCATGGGGCGGTCGAGCTCCATGAGCTGCATGGTGAGGTAGAGGTTGCGCTCGATATTGGTGGCGTCCACGATGTTGATGATGGCATCCGGGCGCGCGGTGAGAATGAAGTTGCGGCTGACGACCTCCTCGCTGGTGTAGGGTGACAGCGAGTAGATGCCCGGCAGGTCCGTGATGACGGCCTCCGGATGGCCCTTGATCTGGCCGTCCTTGCGGTCGACCGTGACGCCGGGGAAGTTGCCCACATGCTGGTTAGAGCCCGTAAGCTGGTTGAACAGCGTGGTCTTTCCGCAGTTTTGGTTGCCCGCCAGCGCGAACTCCAGCGGATCGCCCGCGGGAACGGGGTGCTCGCCGGGACGCGGGCGATAGGTCTTCTCGCCCAACGCGGGGTGCGCGGTGGAGCCGCCATGGGCCTGCTCGCGCTGCTCCGCGTGCGCATCATGGATGTTCTCGAGCGTGATGCGCGCGGCGTCCGCCCGACGCAGGGTGAGCTCGTAGCCGCGCAGACGGATCTCGATGGGATCGCCCATGGGGGCGTACTTCATCATGGTGACCTCGGTACCGGGGGTGAGGCCCATGTCGAGGATGTGCTGGCGCAGGGATTGATCGTCCGAATCGACCGTCGCCACCACGGCGTCCTTGCCAATGGGAAGCTTGTCGAGCCTGAGCGGCCAATCGCAGGCTACAGGCTCTTCCGGCGCGGCTTTCGTTTGCGCGGTTCGAGCACTCTGCCCGTTGGCTTCTTCATTGCTAGCCTGGCTTCTATGCTGAAGCTCTTCTTGGTTCATTCGACTCGTCCACTCCCCCAACGTATGCAACAGGCAAAAAGCACCGGACGCAGGCGATGCGGGCGGCCGCGGCGCAATGTTAGCCTAGGTAATTTCTTGGTAATCATAGCGCCTGCAAGGTCTTTTGTTGAGGGAGATTGAAAGCGCCACAGTATTAGGCCATATGGCGAGGCAGACGTCGCCTGATGGCTTCGCGCGAATACGCTCCCGCACAAATCTACAGATAGTCGTACGGCATGCGGTGCGCGATGATGAAAAACAGGCCCAGGAGCGGCATCGCCAACGGTGCGTACATGAACGCGCCGACGATAACGACCAGACGAACCGCAAGAAAGACCACGCGCATGACGGGTCCGCGCTCTTTGGTTTCGCAAGTCATGCGCACAAAGGAGCCACCGGGCGTCTTTCCCCGGTTGGCCAGCGGAATAAAGAACTGGACGATGACGAATATGACGAGCGTGATCCAGGCCATGCCGGAGCCTTCCGCAAAGCGAACGTCCAGCCCGTTGGGGGTTATCAAGATGATGAGCGACCACACGCACAGCGTGGCCACAAGCACTATGATCCCATCGAGCATGAACGCCACGCTGCGGCGGACAAAGCCGGGCGATGTGGTGATGGAATCCTCGTCGCGCTGCGCCTGCGGAAGCACGCGGGCAAGCAGTCGGGCAGCCCACCACCCCGCGACGGCACCGCCCGTGTTCCACATGAGGTCGCACACGTCAAAGGTGCGGTAGGCGTAAGGATACAGCCAAAAGAAGCCGGTGAGCTGCGCCGTCTCGATCAAAAGCGAAGTCGTAAAGCCAAGCAGCAGCGTTGTTTGGAAACGCATGCGAAACGCCCTAGACGCGATGAAGCCCAACGGCACAAAGAACACCACGTTCATGACGATCTGCAGCACCGCCGTGATTCCGTCGCGGTAGATATCGCCCACAAACGCTATGGGGTTGAGCTGCGGCGCGATGCCGTAGGTGATGCCCAGCCCCTCGGTTCCGCTTGGCAGCGGATACAGCGTGAAGCACCCAAGGCCCAAAAAGTAGAGAACGACAAGGTACGCGCCGGCCGCGGACCAAACCTTGAGGCGCCCGTCGCGGTGGTAGAGATACGCCAAAATGGGCAGCGTAAGCATAAAGGAAGCAAAGGGCCACAGCGAGAGCGCCGCGACGAACTTATCGGTAAAGCTTAGGATGAAGCCCATCGATGTGCGCTACCTTCCCAGCTTGAAGAGAACGGACACGGCGCCGATGCAAAGCACCACCATCGCGAGCATGGAGACCAGTGCATCGCTCAATCGGCGGCTCTTGCCGGTGCGCTCGGCGCGCTCGTAGGTTGCGGCTTCCTCGTACGGGTTGACGAACTGGGGGTTCGCAAGCTGGCCGTTTACGTATTCGTTCATGAAGTCCATGGTTCCTCCGCCTGGTAGCCGCGCTCGCCGCGGTGGTTGTCTTTTTGCAACTCCTATACTCGCAAAATCGGGGTTGGGGAACCATCGATTTGGCTTACAGTCCTCTTGCGCTTTTGTAAGGTTGAAGACGGAAGGCAGATGCCGCGCAGGGACAAGGCGCGGCTAAAAGTGCGGGCAAGGGCGCGGGCCGGGATCAAATGACCGGCGCGAAGGCAATCAAGCCGGCTTATGTAATCCCGCACAATACGGGGATTAATAGGAGAATTAGCGTTACCATGGGACTATCAGCATAGCAACCAGCATGAAAGGCGGTTCTCACATGAAGCTCGCAGTCCCCTCCCTTGGCGAAGGCGGCCTTGAGGCCCAGCGCTCCGGCCACTTTGGCCACGCCGACTGCTTCACCATCGTCACCATCGAGAATGGCGAGATCACCGGTACCGAGATTATCGACAACCCCCCGCACGAGGAGGGCGGCTGCATGAGGCCCGTCGGTATCCTGGCAGACGCCGGCATCGACGCCATTATCGCCGCCGGTATGGGTATGCGTCCCATGCAGGGCTTCGCCGCCGCCGGCATCACCGTGCTGTATGATGCCGAGACCCCGCTGGTGGGAGACGTCGCCCGCCGCGCCGCCGCCGGCGAGCTTGTCGCCATGGGTCCGGAGCACGCCTGCCATCACTAGCAGACGGCCACCCATCAACATAACGCGTCAGCACAAGAGCGCCCGCCGGTTTAAAACCTCCGGCGGGCGCTCTTTATTTCATTTGGCAAACCGCTTTGCCCATAGCCCCCATTCGCCGCGCTCTATGGACGAGAATCCTCCTAAGCGCTGCGCAAATCGACCACGACCAACTCGGGACGGTTGTTTACCCGCATGGGCACCACTCTGGGACCTAGACCGCGACTTACCACCAACTGCGTCTGACCCAAAACGTGGACGCCCTCGGCGACCTTTGGCAACACGCCCTGGCTAGGGGCGAAAAGGCCGCCCACGCCCGGCACGCGAACCTGGCCGCCATGGGCATGCCCCGCGAACGCGACGTCGATATGGCAGCCGGCATATACGGGCAACAGCTCGGGACGATGCGTGAGCAGCAGCGTGAACGCACGGCCGCCATCCCCCGCACTCTGAAGCGCGCGGGAAAGATTCCCCTCCATATCGGATGCGGCCAGGCCGCGGGCATGCGGCGCGGTGAACGCCGGGTCCATGACGCCCGCGACGCGCACGCACTCGCCGTCGCGCGCAAGGCACACGGAACGGTTCGCCAGCACGGTCGCGCCAACACGTTTAAGAGATGCCTCTATCTGCGGATACTCGTCCAAACGCGACTCATGGTTGCCCGGCACATAGCACACGGACGCGATGCGCGCCGCAGCGGCGACAAAGCGCACCGCGACCTCCGCACGCGTCTGGCGAGAATCCACCAGGTCGCCGGTGATGAAAATGACGTCAGGCGCGGCGCGGCGAATCGCGTTGAGCAGGCGCGCGTTGCCGGGGCCAAATTCAGCATTGTGCAGGTCCGAGACGTGGATGATGCGCATGCGGTCGAACGCCTGCGGCAGGCGCGGCGATGCCACCTCTACATCCGTGCGCTGGATAGACCAGTTGGACCGGCGCGCCCACGCAAAGGAGGCCGTTGCGGCGGCGATTCCCATCATGCTTGCGAGCGCCGCCGCGGCGGCGTCGGGCGCGGAGGATTCTCGTGAACCAAACCCGGTCATCCGCAATCCCCCTCTCCGTCCCGACGGCGCACGAGGATGCGCGCGAACTCGCCAAAAATCTGCTCGGAGACGTCTATCTGCGCGCTGTTGAACGATTCGCTCGCGGTGCGATCCAGCAGCACCTCGTAATCCTTATCCGCGCGCAGCCAGTTTTGGGGATCGAAGCAGTCGATCAACTTGGCAAGAAAGCCCACGCAAGCATCCACGGCAGCCTGGCGCTGCGGTGCGGAGGCGTCTGCCGGAAGCACGTTGACCGCGCGGCTGATCTTTCGATACTCGTCCACATAATCGCGGTCCACAATCGCATTGAACACGCGCTCGATCTCCGCGAGCTCCGCTTCCGAATACAGGTGCGCGGCGATCCCCATGGCCAGCTGGTCGGCGTCGCTGAGGGCGAGGCCCATAAAGCCGGGCTCGTCCGCAACGCGGGCAAGGCGATCCATCGCGGCGAGCGCCCCTGCGGCACGCTCCGGAAAATCCGCTGCAAGGTTTTGGGTGCGCAGATGGGCGATGACGCGACGCTGGCGCTGCAGGTGTTCGATCTGCTTCTGCAGGGCGGCATCCAGCTCCGCGAGGATATCGTCCGCAGTGGGCTGATCCGCCGGGAACCGAGGCTCGCGCCGGGAGCGCTCCGCATCGAGCTCGTCCAACATGCCGGCAACCTGGTCCAAGGGAAAGCCCAGCGAGGCCAACTGGCGAATGCGCAGCACGCGCAGCAGATCCTCCGGTCGGTAGTCTCGGTAGCCGTTGGCCTGGCGCGGCGGCTCATCCAGCAGACCGATCGCGTGGTAGTGGCGCAGCGTGCGCACGGTAACGCCGGCAAGCTTTGCCAGTTCGTTGCTCTTCACGGCCCCTCCCCTTCTTACGTTGCGGCGCGCCCTTGGCGGCGTCCTTAGGCGGCATGTCAAACGGACGCGCCCTTGCACGGCCACGGCGCCAGCGGGCCAATTTGTTGGAGCGAAGACGCCGCCGAGAACCGGACAAGGGGATGCCACTCAATTATGCCCGTTTTGCAGGGCGCGTTGCCTCTTCCACAGTTACCCTCGCGTCCGACGGCTCCACTCTTGCGGGCAGCGCGCCGGCGACGAGTAGGACGGCTCCGCGAAGAATGGTTCACCGTAATACATGTATTAGGACGTGCCACTTTGAAGTGCTCAAAGCGGCACAAGATAATACCGCTGTAGGAATCTGTATTACCAAGTACCACTTTTTCCAGAAAAAACGGCACACCTTAATACCAATCCAAAGATCGGTATTACAGCGTGCCGTTTCAGGCTCAAAAAGTGGTTCTAAGTAATACATCTGCCCATCGGGCCGCCGGAGCCGGCATCTTGCCCGCCATCGAGCCGTCAGTCGGCGAGCGAAGCCTTGACCTCGCCATCCAGGTGGCGCAGAGGCTTGGCGATGAGAGCGAGCGCGGTCACCACCACCCATGCGCCGGTAAGCACCAGGCCGGCACCGCCGATTTGCGCCGTGGAGATCAACACCGATCCCACAAACGCGCCGGCGGGCGCAACCACCAGGTACAGGGCGTTCAGCGTGCCCATGGCGGAGCCGCGACGGTCGTCCGGCACGCGGTCAAAGGCGAAGAAGCCCAGCAGGGCGGACGCCGGACCGGCGAACAGTCCCAACACCACCGCGGCGGCGAGCAGCACCGGCAGCGTGGGGAACTGTCCCAGCACGCAGACGGATGCAGCCATGCCCAGCAGCGACACCACCAGCCAGCGCCTGCGAGACATGACGTGAGCGAGCGCGGTATAGGCGGTCGAGCCAACCAGCAAGCCGGCGCCCATGGCGGAGACCACGTAGCCCACGGCCTCGGGCTGGCCCAGCTGCGTGAAGTACGCGGGCAGGACGATTCCCTGCAGGCTGCCCATCACCATGGTGATGCCAAACGAGAGCAGCGTTGAGGCGCGCAGCAGCGAATCGGTCGCAAACAAGGCGGACAGGCCGTCGACCAGCACGGACTTGGCAGCGGCAAGCATGCCCGCCTTCTTGGGAGCGGCGGGAGCGCCGTCGACACCGGCGGGGACGGACGCAGCATCGCGGGTCATATCCCCGTTGCAGGCGGCGGTGGCATCGTTGGACAAGGACACCTCGCCCACGGAACGCGGCAGCGTCAGCGTCACCAACGCGGCACCGCAAGAGAACGCGGCCGTGATCCACAGGGCATCGACATCGTCCATAAAACCTATGAGCAGGGCCGCCACGGCGGGGCCGACGATGTTCACCAGGGCGCCAAGCGACTGGCTCGCTCCCACAAACCGCTGCAAATCGGCGCCCTCGCGCTCGCAGACGGACGGCAGCAGGGCGTCGCGCGCGGACATGCCGGGCACGTCTCCCA
>ERZ791612.850-NODE-850-length-15337-cov-31.851067_pt1 | contig 15337 bp, 15 predicted proteins | sample MGYA00509963_ERZ791612 | MGnify/ENA primary metagenome ERZ791612 (study PRJEB30046, sample SAMN00791906) | human gut metagenome | study: EMG produced TPA metagenomics assembly of the A metagenome-wide association study of gut microbiota in type 2... | reverse complement strand
GTATCACTTTATGGAAAACCTCAGTTTGACTTGTCCTATTTATATGCTAGCACCACATCGCCTACTATGAATATATAGTAATCACTTTTTTTAAAATATTTCTTATCTTTCTTGGCAACCATGTGATGAGCCGTCCAAGGCGGAACGACAAGGAATGGATTAGCGAATTATTAGCCTCAGCCATGTGTAATAACTGACTATTTAATATTTCATTTTCTTTTGAATGTCAATAATCTGTTTGCGCAGGTCTATCGTATCATTAATATTTTTTTGCAATTGCTGAAGTAAATCATTTTGTCTTTTCAAAGTTATTTGTGACAGTTCATCCAAATCTTCAACAAACGCAAATCTAGAAATTCTTTCAGCTTTATTATTGTCGAAAACTTGGAATTCTATGAATTGGTCACCTAATGCTAGTCTTGTTCGTTTTCCTGAGTTTGATTGAACAGGAAGAACATCTATATAAGAATACCCAGGAATATAATTAATGTGTTCATTATGTTTTATGACATCAGCAGACAGTAAGTCATATGTATTAATTATTTTATTTTCTCTAGAAATCCTTAATGATTTTTTAAGCCAATTTAATGACTTAATTTTTTCATCATTTAAAATATCATCAATCTTTTTCCAATTAATATGTTCTTTTAATAAATAAATTTTATCATAAGCACTAATGGCATCTTCTGCTAAACGATTTTCTAATCCAAGTAAAGTAAGTAACGAATAGAATCTAGTTGCCCCTCGTCCTTCATTAACAATAGCAATAAAGGGTTTATGGAATATAATAGCAAAACACATTCCATGAAAAGAATCTGTAATCATATAATCACAAGACTGAATATTCGCTAGCCACTCTTCCATGCAAAGATTCTGCATTATTATATTGCCGTAAATCGGAACTTCCCGTACATTTGCTTTTGCCGCATCAGTAGCAATGATAAGTGAGCAATCTAAAAATTCAGAAGCTTTTTTTAAGACAGCTACTTTATTTTCATCTACATCTAAAGTATAAGAAAAAACAAATGGCTTATTGTTGATTGCTATTTTTATTTCAGCTTCGGCAAGACGGGTATATTTATCTTTGCTACACAAAAAAACAGGATCCAAAACCTGTGTTCCCTCTACTCCGTATTCACGCTTTAAAATGTCAACGCCACTTTTTTCACGCACAGAAATTGCATCAAACTGGTTTAAAAAAAATTTCATTTTCGCCTGATCTTCTTTAGAACCCCAAATGTAATCGGCTCCAAAAGAAGTAGCATAAGATATTTTTAAGTGGTCACTATGAACCCAGCTCAAATCAGCCCAATCCCCAAATGCATGAAATAAAGAATTGTTCCAAATCTGATCAGAACCTACTACAAAGGCATCGCAATTTCCATTAAGTGCTGCTAACTCTGATTTCGTTTTTATATAAGGAGCCCATTCATAATCACGATAAGGTAATTTACGGAATAAAGAAGGAGGCATCTTGGGAGGCCATGAAGAATTTAATGGTCTCTCAATTAACAAAACGTCAAATTTTAATTCATCATGTAAGACAGAATATAAAGCATAATAAGTAATATTGGCACCATAATTTTCGACAGCCCAATCACCTACTAATCCAATATCAAAGTGATTAGAAGTAGCTATATCAGCAGCTTTCGTAAAACTATATTTCTTCCATAAATTAAAAAATCTGTCTCTATTTTTAGGTATTGCAATAGTTTCATGTAATCTATTTCCCATCGCATAAGTAATAGGAACTTGCTCCGTTCGCTTTAAATTAGGTTGAATGTGCTGAAAAAATTTTCTTCCATGTATAGTATTAATCAGCACCAGGCTTGTCCCTCTTCCATCGTTCCAATCACTTTTAAAAGTGTCTATTCCCCAGAAATCCCCTAATGTTAAATCTCCCGTACGATTTAATCCAGAAAAAGGACAATCATAGCAAGCCATTTGAAGATCCGTAGAATTATGAAAAGCCTTTTCATAAGCAGATTTATCATATAAAATAGTATGCTTTCTTTTTCCTGATAACTCAACTAAAAGATTCGTACAAGACCAGCCAAAATCTTTATCCCGAAAATAAATATTTTTTGCCTCCGAAAAATTCTCTTTCATATATTGTTTGAACATTTTTTGAGATGGAACTCCATGACAAACAATATCCACAGCAAGCAAATTCGGATTATTCTCCCCTAAGAAATTACGCAATCCGGCTACTTGGCAAGGCGTACCTGTAAAAAGGACTTTGCGATTTAATCGAAGGTCTTCTTTTACTTGCCTGTAAACATCTCCCGCATAAGATTGTACATATTTCGAGCCTCTCAATTCATGCAACATATTAATATTTTCGACCCGTTTAAATCCAAAATCAAAAGGGCTATTAGCATGTTGACTAACTCCATAAACAATCCCACCACTATGCAATATTGCTTCTGCTAATACAGTAAAAATCCCCCCTGATGAGCTTATATCACGTGTATTATCTTCGGCCCAAGCAGCCCAGCATATACTTTTATCTAAAAAAGCAGAGTTATTCTTTTCAAAATACTCCTGTACATGCAAGATAGGACATATTTTTTCACACCGATGGCATCGAATACATTTATTTTGATCAATAGCCGGACGGAAAAAACCGAATTCATCAGTTTTTATTTGTAATGCATCAACTTCACAAGAATTCATGCAAGCACAGCACCCTGTACATTTATCACCATTCGCCAAATTAATCATATAAATATCTCCTCTAAAATTAATTATGCAAAGACCCACATAATCATCATGTGGGTCTTCGCATCCAAATTTAATTCTCTTCTAATATTTTTTCAGCAACCTGCAAAGCACGTTCCAAAGCCTGATCCATGTTATAGTATTTGAAATCAGCTAATCTGCCACAATAATAAAAATTATCAATCAAATCGGCTTGTTTCTTGTATAATTCAGCCTGCATCTGGCTTTCTTTCGTCAGAACTGGGTAATAGGGCTCTTGTTTTGTCCCAGGTTTATATGGCAGCGAATACTCCACAGCATAACTCGTCCCTTGTACTTGTTGAACTGGTAACTTCTTATACTCTGTAATCCTTGTATATGGTTCTGCTGGATAGGCCGTAACAGGATATGGCTGTAAACTGTCCATATCATCATAGTGCCATTCAAACCGCAGTGAACGGTAAGGTAATTGTCCTTTATCCAACTGAAATAATTCATCTAAAGCTCCGGTATAAATGACGGTTTTATCATAGGCTGCTTCACCATTATACGACAACCGGGTACCACTTGAATCAACAGATAGATAATCCAGAGCATCTATACCATATCGAACTACAATATTAGGATGTTCCAACAATTTATTAAAAAAAGCTGCATACGATACTTTAGGCATAACCTGATATGTATCATCAAAATATCCTTCGTCATAGGAAAACCTTAAAGGAACACGCTTTAAGATACTGGGATCCACTTCCGCCGGTGATATGCCCCATTGCTTGGCCGTATAAAGACTATAATCATAGTCAAATAAAAATTTGCCATAATTACGTATACGTTCATCATCGGCATTCAGTACTTCTACAACGGTAGCAGTTAACCGACGGTGAAAACAATGGTTAATCGCATTTTTTAATAACGCGGCATCGTTTTCTGAATAAAACTGATCTATCGTTTTAAAATTAAATGGCGTCGGAGTAAATTGATGCTTAATAACAGCTCCACAAGTCAATTGATATGGAATCCATTCTCCAAACCTGCACATATAATCATACAATACTTTTTTGTTTGTATGAAACGTGTGAGGTCCATATTTATGAACTAAAATACCGTGTTCATCAATATAATCATACATGTTGCCGCCAATATGATGACGACGATCCCAGATTTCGACTTTGTGACCAGCTTCTGCAAGCTGTCTGGCAATAACACCACCAGACAGCCCTGCCCCAATAACAAGATATTCCATATCAGAAAGCCCCATATTGTTCAATGAATTCTTTAAAGGATGGTAAGTTTTTATCCTTATCTGCTAAAATCAAATTTTTAATACCACCAATTTTATCTAATGGCCATTGAACATTGATATCCGGGTCATTCCATTTAATGCCCCCATCATATTCTCCATAAAATTTTTCCGAACATTTATAAGAAACAATGGATGGCTCTAATACTAAGTAACCATGTGCACAACCAGCAGGAACTAAAATTTCATTATGTTTTTCTCCAATCAAATCAAAGCCCAGCCATTTTTTAAAAGTAGAGCTGTTTTTACGCATATCAACAACAACATCATAAACATGACCATAAATACAGCGCACTAATTTAGGCTGCTGTTTCACTCTCTGAAAATGAAGGGCACGAATGACGCCCTTGTGCGAAGTAGTATAAAAAACTTCTTGCAAATCATGATGGATACCATTCTGTTCAAATACTTCTTTAGAATAGTCTTTTGTAAAACATCCCCGAATATCATCTGCATTAAAAGGGGTAACTTCAATTAATCCTTCAATTTCCGTCTTCTTAAATTCAAATTTTTGAATCATTTTTATTCCTCCAATCCAGCTAACCAATCACGAGTTCGTTTCGTTCCTTCAGCAAAACTGATTTCAGCTTTAAAGCCGGTATCCTTTTCAGTTTGGCTGCAATCAAAAACACTCAACGGAAGATTTGTACCAGTAAAGGGTATATCGCCAAAAATAAAGTCCAAATCAGGCGCAATAGATTGTTTCATTTCCAATAAAAATTCTTTTAGCGGTCTTGCAGTAGAACTGCCAATCAGGTATTCATGAAATGGCTTTCCATTTTTGCCAATTAAATAAAACGCCCTAGCTACATCATCAATATAAACAAAATCATAGTTTTGTGTTCCCGCAGTGAATTGAGGTGCTTCCCCCTTAATGCATTTACGAATCGTCGTATTCACCATTCGAGGACTCAACTCTCCAACACCATAAGCATTGGTGATTTCAGGCCAAACTAATTCGATTCCCAGCTTCGCTGCTACTGACATACACATAACATGGGCAATCAGTTTTCCGCCGCCGTAAATATAACCCATTCCAGGGTGATTTCCCTGCGTAAAGGCAGCGGCAATGGTTTCATGTTCCATAATGCTGCCCGCACATACAAAGCGTTTGCACCCTAATCTATGGGCTAATTCCAAAGCTTCTACAGTCCATTGTGCATTGGCAAGCTGCAATTTGGTATCGGCTCTCTGAGGTCCGGCAGAGCCTTTCCAAGCAAAATGGTAAAATATATCATAGTCGCCTTTAGCAAGTAATTTTTCTACTCCAGCTATATTCTCCAAAGAAAAAAGTACTACTTGAAGTAATTCTGATGAATGAAGATGATCTGCACGACCATCATGACAAAGGGCAATGACCTGAACGCCCTGCGAGAGTAAATAGTTAACCGTATTACTACCAATAAATCCATTCGCACCGGTTACGATGACTTTCATCGAATCACACCTCCATAAAATCTAAAATTTCTTTTTCCATTTCTTTCGAAATATCACCATGCGACAAATAAACCTGTGTCCAATCAACAACTCGCTGTATGGCTTCATCAATATGCCAGGAAGCCTTCCATCCAAAAGTCTGTTTTATTTTAGAACAATCCAGTTTCAGGAAATTAGCTTCATGAGGACCTCCATCATATTTATCAATCCACTTCAGCCCATTTCCCCAGGTATCGCAAAATAAAGTAACCAACTCACCAGTAGTAAGGCAATCACAATCATCGGGTCCAACATTATACCAGCCAGCGAAATGTCCGTCTTCGTATTGCTTTTGGGCAATCATCAGATAGGCAAAAAGCGGTTCCAAGACATGCTGATACGGGCGAGTAGAATGAGGATTGCGGACAATCATAACTTCTTTTCGTTCTGCCGCCCGGACACAGTCTGGGATAATCCGGTTTGCAGAGAAATCACCGCCCCCAATAACATTGCCAGCTCTTGCCGTAGAAATGGCTACCTTTCCATCAGCAAAAAAACTATTCTTATAACTATGCGTAACGAGTTCAGAACAGCTTTTACTATTGGAATACGGATCAAAGCCATCTAATGGCTCATTTTCTCTGTATCCCCAGACCCATTCATTATTATGATAGACCTTATCGGTAGTAACATTTAAAAATGATTTTACGCAGTTACTTTGCCGGATACATTCCAAGATATTTACAGTTCCCATAACGTTCGTTTCATAAGTATATGCCGGTTTTTCATAACTGTCCCGAACCAATGGCTGCGCGGCTAAATGTAATACGATTTCAGGTTTCGCTTGATCAAACGCTTTTTTCAAATGGTTAAAATCACGGATATCTCCAATGATGCTGGTAATTTGTTTTTCTACGCCAGATACTTCAAATAAATTGGGCTGTGTTGGAGCTTCTAGACTATAGCCAGTAACAATAGCGCCAGCCTGTACTAAAAGTTTGCAGAGCCAGGTTCCTTTAAATCCGGTATGCCCGGTAATAAATACATGCTTATTCTTATAAAAAGACAAATCCTTCATTATTTATCCCATACCTTCCAAGGTGCTTTACCACTCGCCCAAAGTTCTTCCAATTTTTCCCGGTCACGCATCGTGTCCATGCACTGCCAAAAACCGTTATGTTTAAAAGCCATGAGCTGTCCTTCTTCCGCAATCGTTTCCAAAGGTTCTCTTTCAAAAGTAGTGGCATCATCTTTAATATAGTCAAATATAGCCGGTTCCAACACCATATAGCCACCATTAATATAACCTACATCATTTTTGCTTTTTTCGCGGAAAGATTCAATGGTATCCCCTTCAATATCCAGAATTCCAAACCGACCTTCCGGTTTCACAGCTGTCATCGTGCAAATCTTGCCCGTCTTTTTATGAAATGCAAGCAACTTATCCATAGGAACATCACTAACACCGTCACCATAAGTAAGCATAAAGGTTTCATTGTTTACATAAGGAGCAATCCGCTTAATACGCCCACCGGTCATTGTATTCAGTCCTGTATCAACAATGGTAACTTTCCACGGTTCAGCATGCTGTTGGTGAATAATAACATCTTTTCCATGAGTAAAATCAAACGTAATATCAGATGTATGTAAAAAATAATCTGCAAAATATTCTTTAATGACGTGCTGCTTATAACCTGCACAAATAATGAATTCATTAAAACCAAAATGTGAATATTCTTTCATAATATGCCATAAAATAGGCATACCACCAATTTCAATCATCGGTTTTGGTTTAAACCGGGATTCTTCACTAATACGGGTGCCAAACCCACCTGCTAATAACACAACCTTCATGATTTATCCTCCTCTGTAACTCAACGTTTAACCAACGAAAAATATATATTTTTTACAAAATTTCTTCGCCTTGATCCTTTCGGTAACAGCTTGTACCCAAAATCTTCAAAACGAAATTTTGCCCAAAACAAAAATCGGTCTACCAAACGCTGTATCTGACTGTCTGGTAATACGGTCTGTTCAAAATAAACCAATTGTACCTCTTTAATTTTATAGCTTCCTTGTTTTTGTAAATAATAAATGAAAATGCCGTACATGATTTCGCCCATGTACCCCAAGGTTCGTTCAAAATTCTTTGCATATCCATTCTTTTCGAGCTGTTTTTCCAAATCAAATAATACACCAAATTGAAATTGGCACATTTGAAAAAAAAGTGTTTTTTTCATGACATAGCAATTATAACCCCGATGCCACTTTCCGTGAAGATAGTCTTTCGTTGCTGCATCATATTGTGGGCAAAGGCGATGGATAGTTTCTACTAAAAGTGGAAGTACCCTTTTATCAAAAAACATACCTCCGTGAGCCACCCAATGGTCATATACAGAAGGTTGAAAGCCCAAGGGCGTAGGAATTTTATTGACATCTGCAGCCTCATTGACCACTACATCATTTTCCCCAATGATATGACGCATCGGCTCTTCTTCCAGCAAACCATATTTTTTTATGGTAAAATTATCAAGAATGCCTTCCATAACTTGTTCTTGGGCATTGGCCCTAAAATGCTTAGACAAAAAAGTTAGATAACGACGATAATGACAGAGGCCATAATAGTCTGCTTCTTCATTTTTCCAGGCCCAGTATTGTACGGTAAATTCACAAAAAGAATTGCGACGGGAAGAAATATTTTCTCCAGTATCATCCCCCAAAAGATTTTTTTTATTGATTTCATCTTTTGCATACACTGCTCCGCAAATAACGGGCTTATATATAGGATTAGAAACTAGCGTAGAATCTACATCCAAGCGTCGTGAAACAAAAATCTTAATTTGTGTTTGCAAAAAAATTCACCTCATACGTTAAGAATTTCATAAATTGATTCCGAATAAAAATCTCCTTTTTACTATTAATATAACCGACTATCACGATTTTTCCATGAATGCTCAAAAACTAGACAAATAAGTTGATTACATTGGACAAATTTCGTTATAATATCGAGCATTAATCTTAATCTACTGCAATAAGGTGATACAATTTTTTCAAAAAAATCCATTGCGGCGAATCTCTAGGAATAACTTTTTTTAAAGCTTCACGGCGTCGAGAACCTTTAGGTAATAACTTATCAGCTACTTTTCGAGCAAAAGAAAGTTTTGGAATAACCGATTTACTTGCTTGTATCATCAAAAATAAAATCAAGTGGTAGAATTCTGTTTTTTTAGCATATTTCCAAAAATATTCAGCGCAGTCTACATCTGGAACATAGCAAGGAATAAAATGCCCTGCATAATGAATTATCCATGGATCGGTTAAACACTTTTTATATGTTTTATAAATATTTATAGGCGCATAAAATTCACTTAAGTCTCTTTCTGCAATATGTCTTTGAACCATTACATTCCATTTAGGATTTAAAAATAAAACTTTTCCTCGACTTATTTTATTCAAGACGTCTTGATCAAACCATTTCCAATCTTTCTGAGACGCAATATCTAATAATTTCGATCCAGTATAGATTTCCCTGATTTTCGATAAGTTAATCAGAAGAACCCCTGCGTTAAAATAACATTTTGGGCTAGTAATACCTAACTCTTTCTTATTATAGTTAATTTGCTTTTGATCATTTATTCCATAAAAGCTTGCCATTATTGTATCTACAACTGCTCCAAAATAATTATCTTTCAAATCAATATTAAATAAATCAGCAATATCTTTATTTACAATAATATCACAATCTAAATAAATGGCCTTGCTGAATTCAGATAAAATATCTATGATGGCTAATCTAAGATATGTCATTTCAGTTACATGCATTGCCGTATAAAATTCTCGTTGCTCTAAATAGGGTTTTGCTGGGATAAATCTAATCTTTATATTATCTTTGCCAGCAATAATATGATAAATTTTTCTTTTATTCTCATCTGATATTTTATTTTCAAGTACGATAATATCGTAGTTGGCATTATTATTTGCATTAGTAACTATCGAACAAATTAGTACTCCTAAAAAAGGAGAGTATTCATTACTAGAAGAAACAACAATTGGAACTTCATCATTTTCGTTAAATGCAGGAGTAATTCTAACTCTTTTTTCCGGATTTTCAATGCGAATTAATTGTTTTTCAATAAGTCGTCCTTTTTTTATTCGTTGTAAATGGTGATAATAAATTCCAAAAGTGACTTCCCCCATGTAACCAATAACTCTCATCTGTTCTTGGTTATATAATGAAGTATCTAGAGAATCATTCATTTCAAAAAGAATGTCAAATAGCATAGAAGAGTATTCGTTAAAATAATCTTTTTTTAAAATATAACAATTAAATCCTCTCCACACTCTTCCTTCAAAATACTCATCAACATCAATAGCATAATCTGGATATTTTTTTTTAAAAATGTCTATAAATAAATCAACGGCTTCAATTGGAAATACCGATGGATTTTGTTTAAGTGAGCTATATATGTTCTTTATTTTACGTGCTTTATCCTTTTTTAAAGTATATGGAATAATACTGATAACATCATATTTATTAATTTCTTCTGTCATGAAATCTGCTATAAGATTATACTTCTTGCACATTTTTTCATTAATTGTACTTTCAACAGCACAATTATAGATATCATCTGTCTTCACCATATCAGAAAAAGAAAGATATCTTCTATAATGGCAAAGTCCGTAATAATCAGCATCTTCATTTTTCCACGCCCAATATTGCACAGTCAGTTCACAAAATTTTTCACGAAGTTCAGAAATATTTTTACCAGTATCATCACCTAACATATTCCCATATTCTTCCGGTTTTCGCTTATCATACACCGCTCCGCAGCGCACATTTATGTACAGTGGATTATTAATAGTTTCACTAATCTGATCAATACGGTGGGAAACAAAAATTTTTATTTTTTTTTCATTCACTGTCATCTTCTCCTCAAATATAATTATGTAAAATTATTTTGTACTTAAATACATTTTATACGCATGACAAACATCATCTGCTAATCCTATTTTTTTCTCTTTTCCGTGTACTAACCAAAGGGCATTACGACACATCTTTTGAACTTGTTCATCATCATGAGATACAAAAATAATGGTTGTTCCGTTTTTCTTCATGGATTCCATCTTTTTGTAGCACTTTTGTTGAAAAGCATAGTCGCCGACTGCTAAAATCTCATCAATGATGACGATATCTGCTCGCACAACAGTTGCTATAGAAAATCCTAATCTGGCAACCATACCGGAAGAAAAGTTCTTTATCGGTACATCCAGGAAATCTTTGAGTTCTGAAAATTCAACGATTTCATCGAAATGTTTATTCATTTCTTTTTTACTATGTCCCAGGACGGCACCATTGAGATAAATATTTTCTCTCGCAGTTAGTTCCATATCAAATCCTGCGCCGAGTTCTATTAGGGGTGCAATAGATCCATTAACTTTTACGCTTCCGCTTGTCGGTTTATAAATGCCGGATATAATCTTTAGCAACGTACTCTTTCCGCATCCATTTTCTCCGATGATAGCCCAAGATTCTCCACGTTTAATTTCCAAATTCACATTTTGCAACGCATAAAATTCATGAAAATGTAGTTTGCCTTTTGTGAACATAATGGCTAAATCTTTTAATCCAGAAAACTGTTCCTGAGCTAAGTTAAAACGCATAGAAACGTTTTGTACGCTGACCATCGTATCTTTTTCCAACGTCTTCGCTCCTTATATATACAATAAAAAATTATTCTGCAACTTTTTAAACACAGCACTTCCAAGCAATAAAGCTCCTGCACTAACGAGAAAACAAATCATAGTTTCCTCAAAAGAAGGAATGGTATCGTATAGAATTATGCTGCGAAAATATTCCAGAATATAGTAAAGAGGATTCCAAAACAGAATCCATTTGAATTCATCTGGCACAATGGATATAGGATAGAAAATAGGTGTCAAAAAGGACCAGGCCGTCGTAAAAACAGTATATAAGTGGAACATATCACGAAGATAAACAGTGATGGCCGATATCATCAGACCGACGCCTAACGAAAAAATAAAGACGAAAAACATGGGAATCGGTAATAATAACAAAGTAGCACGAAGCGGCACTTGCGTAACAATCATGACAATAAAAATAGCCACCATGCTAAAAAGCATGGTTACAAAGCTTGAAATTACACGAGCTAATGGGAAGATACCCTTGGGTAAATATACTTTTTTTAGCAAAGACGCATTGCCAATAACGGAATACATCGCAGCCGTCGTAGATTCTGAAACAAAGCCAAACATAACTTGCCCGATAATCAAATACAATGGATAATTAGGAATGTCAAAACGAAATACATAGGAAAACACAATGCTCAAAATGCACATCATGAGTAAAGGATTTAATAAACTCCATAGATACCCTAATACAGATCGCCTGTATTTTATTTTTAAGTCCCTAAGCACTAATTCCTTCAATAAAGGAAAATACTTATACATTTGCTCAGAATGGCTACTCATTATGATAACAACACCTCATCATATAAAAAAATAAAAAATAAATACTTGTTTATTATATCACAATCAGCCTTGCTATTAAATGGTTACTTGTCAGTTAGGTTCGCCCATAAATGACATTCAAGCTGCATAACTTATCTTTCTTTCAGATTACCGAATATTTTCCGCTTTAAAAACAGCCCGCCCTTTTTAACCCAGTCTTGCCTTTCCATGAAAGATACATTTTGTTCCATGTAATCTATACCATTATGTTCGAGCCAGACATCAAGTAACCGTTCGGCTACAAACCCGTAGATACGGGAATTATAGGTATCCCAGTCGGTGATGTCAATCCGCTTCTCAAGCTCAAAAAGAACGGAAAAGAGCCATTCCATATAGCCTCGAAAATAATCACGACGCATGACGAACATGTTGAACATATGGGCCCAGGTCCGATTCATGACTTTTTCAAAAGCAGGCAGGTATTCTGGACACTGCTCCTTGATGATCTGTTCCGTCACATCCAGCCCTTCGCGGTGATGGGCATGATTATAATGGGAACGATTCGTTTCAATGTAGTATTTCCGCTTATCCGGAACGACGACCGGATGCTTGGACAAGAGCTGCTGCCATTCTTTTTCTGTCAATATCTGGTCTCTCTTGGCTTCGATATTATGGACCTCTTTACGCGTAAAATAGCGGCGGTAATGGACAAGCCCCAGATAATCGGCATCCAGATTCTTCCAGGCCCAATAAAGGCCCGTCAGTTCACAAAAATGAGGGTTTTTACTGCTGATGTTATCACCTGTGTTGTCCGGCGTATAGCCAATCGAAGCTTTGCCTTCAGCCCCGACATGAACAGGCAGATAAACCGGATCCGTCGGCATCCAGTACTTTTTGTGAGCTGCAACGATGATTTTTATAGACACGATTTCGACCTCTTTCACTTGTAGAAACAGCAGTTTACAACTTTTTGAACAAATAAATATCGCGTAACCACGCTTTGAAGTATAATGAATCTGCTAAAAAACATCATTCCAAAGGAATTACGCGATGAATTCATTATACCTCGAAAATTCGATCATTGGTAGTCTGTTTCGTTTCTTTTCTCAATATTTTTCTACAGCGACACGGCCCACGCAATTCCTGCTGACCTGGTTGGTCATAGCCCAGCTGGCCATGCAGTCGTTCCCATCTCTTCGTTTTCTTCACCGGAATTTCTTGGCCCAGGTGACGCATCGCTGCTTAAACAGCTATTACCGGGCTCTTCAGAATGAAACGGTGACGAGCCGGTCTCTCCGCCTGCCAACGGCACAATTGGCATACAGCTTGATTCCCGCGGCTTTACAGAATGAGCCGGTCTTCCTCAGTGTCGATGATATGACAGTACCGAAAATTGGCAAGAAGTTCGATGCCTGCGAAATCCCCCCTATGTCATTTCTGTCTTAGCCTTTTCACTTCGTTTACGGTATAATGGTAGATAACAGAGGAGGTGAATCCCAGATGTACTTGATGCAATCGAATGTCATCCGCGGCTTGTCGAAACAAGACTATACGATGCTCCGGGAAATGTGCCGATACAGCAATAACCTGTACAATGTAGCGGTCTATACGATTCGGCAGCATTACTTCGATACCCAGCAATTCTTGCGGTACGAAGAAAATTATCCCATCTGCAAGAAAAATGAAAATTACAGCTTATTGCAGGCTGGTATTTCTCAACAGATATTAAAGGTAGCCGACCGCAGTTTTTGTTCCTTTTTCGGGCTTTTGCAGAAAGTCAAGTCAGGTAACTATGGTTCAAAAGCTGTCCGTCTGCCACACTATCGTGAAAAAGGGAATCTCTTCAGTCTCATCTTGTCCACGAATGCCATCAACATTAAGAATGGCTTCCTAACAGTGCCGATGAGCCGTGAATATATGAAACGCCATAATGGCCATCGGATTCGGATTCCTGTTCCCGACAGGCTGAAGGATAAGACGATTCAGGAAATCCGCATCTGTCCCATGTATGGCGGACGGTATTTCAAGATTCAGTATTGCTACTTACAGGACCCAGAACCGGTGAAAACCTCGCCAGACCATGTCCTGGCTGTTGACTTGGGCCTGGACAATCTGGCCGCCTGCGTTACCAATACGGGGACGTCGTTCCTCATGGACGGTCGTAAACTCAAATCTATCAACCAGTATTGGAACAAACGCAAAGCCAGACTCCAAAGCATTGCCGCCAAGCAGGGCCAGAAGACGACGAACCAGCTCTGTCAGTTAGCGAAGAAACGCCATTTCCGGATGCAGGACATCCTTCGCAAGACAGCCCGCTATATCCTCGATTTTTGCATTGACCATCAGATAGGGACCCTTGTCTGCGGCTATAACCGGGATTTCAAACGAGGACTAAAGCTGGGTAAAGTGACGAATCAGCATTTCACCCAAATCAATTTAAGCTATCTGCGTAGTACCTTGAAATACCTGTGTGAACGCTATGGGATAACCTATCTGGAACAGGAAGAATCCTATACCACTCAGGCCAGCTGCCTGGATTTGGATGATATTCCCGTATACCAGCCGGATACACCCTATACAGGAACGTTCAGCGGGAAACGAATCCGGCGCGGCCTGTACCGTTTCGCCAACGGCAGGACGGCCAATGCCGACATCAACGGCGCCGCCAACATACTCCGTAAAAGTAAGCAGAACTTCGATTTCGAAGGACTGTGTAAGGGGCTTTTGGACAGCCCTTTGAGAATAAGGCTATCCTGATTGCAGGAGGAAACTTAAACAGCAACCTTCTCAAGAATCTCCCGCTTCTATAAGCTGGAGAGGTTCAAAGACAAAATGGTCAATCCTTTCTATTTTATAAGACTCACATATTCTTGAAATTCGGCATATTCATCTTTATTTCTGATAGTACCGAAGCCTTGAAATAGCCTTCTACAATTCCATCATAAGGAATATTTGAGAGGCCTTCTGGAGTAAAACGTGGTCAAATCGTTGAAACCATTCTTTGATTTCTTCAGCTCTTTCTTTTTTCCCACCAACTTCCGCCATGGCCCTTACTGTTTTCAAATTCAAAATGTATTTTACAAACTCCTGACCTGGATGTTCCTGGATGGTATACTTTTCCTTTAAATCCATTTTGGATACATTTTCTCATTATGTGCGGTATATCCTCGTTCCGCTTCATAATAGGCAAAAATGTATTTGCCCATGTATATCCTGGACTGCATACTTTCCTTGTCGTTAAACTGAGCAGTAACGCCTTGGGTTATATCAACAGTACCACTATCTCCTGTATATATAGACAAATATGCCTTCAACGCTTCCATGACACTGGTTTTACCACTTCCATTTTTCCCGGTCAGAATCAGGTGTTTGCAAGTCGTTTCTGACAATGGGATGTGATATTCTGTAAGTGCCGTACTTTATCAATATGTATTTGTGTAATAAAATATT
>ERZ791612.844-NODE-844-length-15402-cov-6.422428_pt1 | contig 15402 bp, 15 predicted proteins | sample MGYA00509963_ERZ791612 | MGnify/ENA primary metagenome ERZ791612 (study PRJEB30046, sample SAMN00791906) | human gut metagenome | study: EMG produced TPA metagenomics assembly of the A metagenome-wide association study of gut microbiota in type 2... | reverse complement strand
ACGAAGAAGACGGTATCGGCAACAATGGTCCTGTTGCTGCTACCGTACAGGCGGATATTTCCAACAATATCAAAACCCGTGGAACTGCAGACAACAACAGCTGGACAGCAGGCGATGCCATTGGCGTATATGTCACATCTTCTGGCAATACAACAGGAGACAACAAAAAGTATGTAACAACAAATGGGGATGGTACTTTTGAAGCTGCTGACAATAACAACATCATCTATTTCAAGGACAACAAAGAGACAACATTTAGTGCATACTATCCTTATAACAAATTCTTAACTGATGGTAAAATGAATTGGAATATAGCTGAGGTAGTAGCAAACCAACCTTGTAAGGCTGATGTACTTTTTGCCTCAGGGGCTACTGCAAGTAAAGCATCTCCAACTGTGAATTTTACAGATGCAGAACATCGCTTTAAGCATTGTATGAGTTTGGTTGAATTCAAAATTAAGTCAGGGCAGGGTGTCAAATATAACAATTATAAATTCAATAGCTTGAATATGAAAGGAATATTTACAAGCGGTAAATTTGACACAAGAACAGGTTCGGTTGAAACTGCTGGTGACAGAGCTACTCTTACTCGTGTTTTTAATGATGTACCTTTTGAAAGCGAAGAAAGTTTTGCTTATATCATGTTGCCGCAAAGCCTTGAAAGCAATAAAATGGATATAGAGATTTACTTGTTGTTGAATGATAGCGAAGTAAAATACACAACCCCTATAACACCATCCACCAATGGACAATTTGAAGGTGGCAAAAAATATACATACAACATAACTGTTAAAAATACTGGGATTACTATAGAAAATGCTAATATAGTTCCTTGGGGAAATGGTGATTCAAGTGATTTAGACGCAGATATAGATTTGTAATGATAAATAAGGTACTGAAAATAGGGAATACAGGGTTAGTGAGCTTGGCCGCTCACTAACTCACTAACAATAAAAAACTGAAGATTATGAAGACGATAAAACAAAGAATTTCCTATGCGGTAATGGGCCTTATGGCTATGGGCTTTACAGCATGTACGCAAAATGAAGATATGGCTCCTACGCTGAAAGGGCAGGAAATCAATGCCACTTTCTCTGTTGGAGGTATGCAGACTCGTGTCAATACATTGGGACACGGTGACAATTGGGAGAATGAGGACCTAATAAGTGTACTGCAAATTTTCGGTGATGAAGATACTAGAACTGGTGAATATAAATATGTGGAAGAAAATGGGTTATACCGTTGGGAACCTATCAGAAGACTTCGCTGGGAAAAAGTGGGAAGATGCGAATTGATTGCTTGGTATCCTTATGATATGCCCAATCCTTTTATCTATAATTTGCATATAGACCAAAGTGATGAGACCAAGTTGAAAGCTGCAGATTTAATAAACGGCTATTGGTACGATGTCCCTAAAGATTATGTAGACATTCCTATGAAGCATCGCATGTCGCTGGTCACGATAGTATATCATGTTGGTACTGCGGATTATCCCAATAAGGATATTAGTGAACCACAAGTGTATTCTAAACACAACAGTGTTAGATTTTTTAGAGACCAAGACCAGGGAAAATTTGTAATGAATACACCTTCAGGTAATCCTGATTGGGTACAAGCCTGTAAGCATGACGATGGTATGTTTTCTGCAATCGTTATCCCTGGTTCCTACAAAGTTGGCGAGATTTTCGTGAAATTCAAGATAGGCGACCAAAACTTCCATGCAAAAATGAGGTCAAATACGGAGTTTCAAGAGGGCCATCGCTACACCTACAAACTCGATGTAGGAAAAGACAAAGTGGAACTGACCAGAATCAGCATAGATAATATGACTGGTTGGACAAATGAAGAAGAACTCAAATAAACAATGGAGGATATAACTATGCGCAAGATATTTCAATACATCATGCTGGCAGTCGTTACCATAGTAATGGCGTCATGCACAAGTGATATAGAAGAAACAACCGCAGCAACAGGCAAGAGCAACGTACAGTTGGTTGTTGGTGAATTTCCGGCATTCGGAGATTCACAGACTCGTGCTATAGGTACACCTGATCCGGGCAAGACTTCATGGGCTGAAGGAGATGAGTTGCTTCTGGAGATGACTAGTAATACTTATGGAACTCAGTATGCTACTTTTAAATATAATGGCAGTAGCTGGGAATTGGCAAGTGGAGAGCTGTCTTATAAAGAAGACGAAGTGCCAACCTTTCCTCATGTATATTATGCCCCTAATTACAAATGGGAAGCCGGCACATTAGTTTTGAAAGAAGGTAAGGTTGCAGGAACGGATGAATATATCGAGGGAAAAGCCAATATCACCCCTAATGGTCAGGCTATAACCGTAGAATTTTCCAAGGCAACACGCAACTATTCACGCCTCCGCATTGCAACTATGCCAAATAAGCCAATAACAGTAACCATCGATAGATACACTCCTGCGGGCAGCAGCGATATGAAATGGGATCAAAAATATGCCCTTACATCTGATGAAAAGGGCAATGCCTATTTATATGGTAATTTTGTAACAAATTCCCAATTCACTGTGAAATATGAAGAAGCTCCTTTGCATCTCATACATTCTTGCAAGCAACAGTAAATGCTAAGAGTTATGCACTGGATGCTACTGTTGTTTCGCTGGCTGACGAAGGTCTCACTTTCGATCAAATTGTGGAAGACGTCAAGAAGGAATTGGATGCGGGCAAGACTTACATCAATCTCATTCTTGCTCCCGATGTGGATGAAGAAACATTGGAAGCAATACATTTCGGACTTCTAGAAGGAGATGCAAGGGATGGGAGTATAAACCTTACTTTGATAGGATGTAAGAAGATTCCTTCAAGAGGATTTTTGCATTTTGACATGCTGAAATCCATAGCCCTCCCAGATGTTACAGAAATTGAGGAAAATGCTTTTTCAGATTGTTCAGGGCTTCAAAAAGTAGTTTTAGGCAATCTTACAAAAGTATATGGTAATGTCAGAAATAATGGTATCTTTGATGGTTGTGAAACCCGGTCCATCGATTTGGTTTTGTCAAAAGACCAGAAAGCTATGAATGATGGCGAAGCCGAAGGTAGGTATTGTTGGACTGCTGATATTATTACAGATTATGATCTTAGTAATGAACATGTCAGCAAAAAATTCCTTGGGTATGAATTTAAGTCCATAACGTGTAGATATAAATTTGAATAATAAAGTAGATTGTTTAACTCCTAAGCTGGGCAAGGAGTATAAGTTGCTCAGCAACATATATTCACCCGCACTTCACGGGAAAACGACAAGGGTCTATATGCCACGATGATAGGTGGGCGTATAGACCCTTGAATGTAAATCAGCATCTGTAGTGTTGCAGCTCATTAAAACTTATATATAGTTAAAACCTTGACCTTAGAAGTTTTATAGGTTTTGCTTGGTAGTTTCAAGAATAAAACGTACTTTTGTTGATGAATAACCATATATACATTAAATAAGGAGTAAGTATGAATACCTCAATCATAAATGAGCCACAGCTTTTGGTAACGGTATCTGACCCTACTATGTTGACAAAGCTGAAAAACGCCATCAAAATGATGAATGGTGTTAGTTCTATTTCTATTTCTATTATGAGACCTAAGAAGACAGGTCTGGAACTTGCCGAAGAGGACAAGGCGAAAGGTAGGGTTACCCAATGGAATTCTGTTGACGAAATGTTTGACACTGTTTTAAGAGAATAATGTATAAGTTTGGTACAACCAAAAGATTTGACAAGGCTTTAAAGCTTTGCAAAAAGCGTGGCTATCCGATAGAAGAACTAAGAAAAGCCATAGCCATATTGGTAGAAAATGGTAGCCTACCATCAGAATACAAACCACATATTCTTCATGGTAACCATGAAGGTGAATGGGAGGCGCATATTAGACCCTTGGTTATATGGTGATATTCGTAATCTACATCTCCGCTTTCAGCAGCTTTATCCCCTCTGCCGAAGAATGTCGCCACGCCCCCTGAATATATAAGTTAAATATTGCAAACATTTATTTATTTTCTTACAGAAAGTTCTCAATATAGAGAACTTTTATTTATTTTTGCAGCAAAAATAAACGATTATGAAGATATTAAAGTTCAAATTGCTAAAAGATTTTGCAAGGAAACATCCAGATGCAACAGATTCACTCATGCGCTGGGCAGAGTTTGTTGAAAAGACAGAATGGAAAAGCCACGCAGAATTAAAACAAGCATTTCCTTCGGCAGATTATGTCGGGAATGACAGATATGTCTTCAATGTATCAGGCAATAAATTTAGGCTTGTAACTATCGTTGTTTTCTTTCAAGGATTTTTACATATTAGATTTGTTGGAACTCATGCCGAATATGATAAAATTAAGGACATTAAAAATATATAACTATGAATATCAAAGACGAAAAAACATATAATGAAATAGAAGAGCGAATGGAGGCTCTGCTTGCAAAGGGCACACAATTGGGCGGTATGGACTTTCTCAGCGAAGTAGAAAAGGAAGAATTAAAGGTCCTCAGCGAAGCTGCTTACGATTGGGAATGCGAAGTTGAGCCCCATCCATGGAGAGTTAAGCCTTCTCTCATTGCTGCCATCAAAGTTGCTTTTCGCCAAAAAGGCTACAAGCAAAAGGAGGCAGCAAAAGCTATAGGCGTGTCAACAACCGCATTAAGTGACATTCTCCATGGACGTCGTGCAATTAATTTTGATGTTGCAAGAAACATATACCACAACCTTGGCGTCCCTGCCAATGTTGTATTGGGATAAACAAAGAACAAGGGTCTATATGCCACGGTGAGAGTGGGCGTATAGACCCTTCACCGTGTCTTGATACCTGTTGGGTTGATGATATGGCAGTGTGGTGGTTTTGGAATCCAAACTTTTCCCGAAACTTTTCTCCCGTTTTCTTTGTGTTTTCAAAATAAAAGCTTAGCTTTGTAAGTGAGACAGATTTAAAAAGGAGGTTGCAATGCCAAAGAAATTATGAACTTAAGTATTGTTTCTGCAAAATATGTAGCGCCATTAAAAGTTGAATTGCACTTCAATGATGGCATCATTAAGACGATAGATGTTGGTGCTTTTATCAGAAAACATCCACATCCGCAATACAACTCTTACTTGAATGAAAACAAATTCAAAAAGTTCAAGATAGAGTTTGGCAATATCGTTTGGGGAAAGAATTGGGATTTGATATTCCCAATAGATAAGTTATATGCTGGCGTTTGTTGCTAAACAACATTCAAGGGTCTATATGCCACAATGATAGGTGGGCGTATAGACCCTTCATCGTGTCTTGATACCTGTTGAGAGGAGGAATGGCTATGCCGGAGTGTTGTGTGTCGGAGTTGCTTGTGGATGTTTGCGGGGCGGACGGCGTTCGCCGTCTGATCGGATTGCGTCCGCCGTCTGATCGGATTGCGTTCGCCGTCTGATTGGATTGCGTCCGCCGTCTGATCGGATTGCGTTCGCCGTCTGATTGGATTGCGTTCGCCATCCGATGATTTTTTTTAATGATAAAGTTCGTAAATGTTCGGCTTTTATGGGAAAGTCTTTGTATCTTTGTGCGATATATGTACTTTGTAACCAATAATAATTAGGAGTATGAAGAATCAGAAAATGTACGAGGCAGGCGATAAGATGATATCGCTTATTCGTGATAACTATAACTTGCTGCAGTGTTTGGGTAGCTTCGGTATCAGCCTGGGCTTCGGCGACAAGACGGTGAAGCAGGTGTGTGAGGACCAGGGTGTGGATACGTGCACGTTCCTGGCTGTGGTGAATTTCATGATTAACGGTTATCGGGAGATGGACGACGTGTCGCGTCTGTCGGTGGCTACGTTGCTGCAGTATCTGAAGGCGAGCCACAACTATTTCTTGGGATTCCAGTTGCCGTTTATACGCAAGGAACTTGTAGACGCGCTTGACGAAAACGACAACCTCGCTCGACTCATACTGAAACTTTATGACGAATATTCGCGTGCGGTTACGCAGCACATGAGGTATGAGGAGAAGACGGTTTTTCCGTATGTGGAGTCGCTAATCGGGGGAAAGCCGTTGGCTAATTATGCTATTGACATGTACTCGAAGCATCATGGCCAGGAGAGTTCGAAGCTGAGGGAGTTGAAGAGTATCATCATCAAGTACTTCCCGGGTGACAGTCTGCGTAACAACCAGCTTTCGGCTACGCTTTATGACATATATAATAATGAGGAGTGGCTTGCGCTGCACGCTGAGGTGGAGGATAATATTTTTATTCCGGCCATCAGGTCGCTGGAGGAGAGGTCGCGGCAGAGTGATGTGTCGGCTAAGATTTCGAATATGATCGGCAGGAACCAGGAGGGGGCTGACGCTTTGGGCGAACGTGAGAAGGATGTTATAGTGGCGTTGGTGCAGGGTATGAGCAACAAGGAGATAGCCGAGCACTTGTGCATTTCGGTGAACACTGTAATCACTCATCGACGCAACATCGCGCGCAAATTGCAGATACATAGTGCGGCTGGTTTGACGATATATGCTATTGTGAATAATCTGATTGATATTAGTGCGGTGAAACTCTGAAAGTTACATCGTTTGCGTTAGACTAATGGTGTACGTGGAGTTTAAATTTATTGGAATTTTTCCATTGTTTTGATGCTCTGTTGTCGTTTTTTTTGTATACCTTTGCAAGCGTAACAAAAACATAAATCAGAAAACTTTTCATTGCACGGAACTAACAAAAGTTTTCCAAAACGGAAAACTTTTCGATTTCTAAAATTGAAAAAGTTGTCTCAAACGGAAAACTTAAATATGAAAGATTTTGCAATTGTCAAACGCGACGGGTCTAAAGATCGCTTCTCTTTAGACAAGATTATGAACGCCATACTTAAGGCGTTCGAGTCAGTGAACGAGGATATAGATTTGGCTTCTGTATCGAAGATTGTCAGCCACATTGATGTTTTTGACGGCATCTCGGTGGAGGATATTCAGAACCAGGTGGAGAAGGCTCTGATGAGTGAGGGCTACTTCAAGGTGGCTAAGTCGTTCATCATATATAGACAGCTTCACTCGGAGGATCGCGAGACGCTCGAAAAACTCAAGTTCCTTACCGACTATTGTCACGCAGCGAACGCAGCCACAGGCTCTAAGTACGATGCCAATGCCAACGTGGAGCACAAGAACATCGCTACGCTCATCGGCGAACTCCCGAAGTCGAGCTTCATCCGCTTGAACCGTCGCCTGCTCACCGACCGTATCAAGAAGATGTACGGCAAGAGACTTGCTGATGAATACATAGACAAGCTTAACCACCACTTTATATATAAGAACGACGAAACCTCGCTCGCCAACTATTGTGCTTCGATCACGATGTACCCATGGCTCATCGGCGGCACAACGAGCATCGGCGGCAACTCGACGGCTCCTACAAACCTGAAGTCGTTCTGCGGCGGATTTGTCAACATGGTGTTCATGGTGTCGAGTATGCTGAGCGGCGCTTGCGCAACACCGGAGTTCCTCATGTACCTCAACTACTTCATCGGTAAAGAGTACGGACTCGACTATTGGGAGCACGCCGACAAGGTGGTAGACCTCTCTGCAAAGCAGCGCACTATCGACAAGGTGATTACCGACTGTTTCGAGCAGATCGTCTACTCAATCAACCAGCCGACCGGCGCACGCAACTATCAGGCAGTATTCTGGAACGTGGCTTATTATGACAAACCATACTTCGAAAGCCTCTTCGGCGAGTTCATCTTCCCCGACGGTTCAAAACCCGATTGGAACGGACTCTCATGGCTGCAGAAACGCTTCATGAAGTGGTTCAACAACGAGCGTACAAAGACGGTGCTGACTTTCCCAGTTGAGACAATGGCACTGCTCGCAAAGGACGGCGACGTGATAGACAAGGAGTGGGGCGACTTCACGGCGGAGATGTACTCGGAGGGTCACTCGTTCTTCACATACATGAGCGACAATGCCGACTCGCTCAGCTCTTGCTGCCGTCTGCGCAACGAGATTCAGGACAACGGCTTCAGCTATACGCTCGGTGCGGGCGGTGTGTCTACCGGCTCGAAGAGCGTGCTCACCATCAACCTCAACCGTTGCATACAATACGCCGTAAAGAACGGACTCGACTATGCCGACTATCTCTCGGAGGTGATTGAACTCTGCCATAAAGTGCAGCTTGCTTACAACGAGAACCTGAAGGAACTGCAGGCGCAAGGTATGCTGCCACTGTTTGACGCAGGATACATCAATATGGGCCGCCAGTATCTCACCATCGGTGTGAACGGACTCGTGGAGGCTGCCGAATTCATGGGCTTGAAGATTAGCGACAACCCCGACTATCTGCACTTCGTACAGAAGGTGCTCGGGCTGGTTGAGAAGTACAACAAGAAGTATCGCACAAAGGATGTGCTGTTCAACTGCGAGATGATTCCGGCTGAGAACGTGGGTGTGAAACACGCCAAGTGGGATCGTGAGGACGGCTACTTCGTGCCGCGCGACTGCTACAACAGCTACTTCTACATCGTGGAGGACGACTCGCTCAACGTGGTTGACAAGTTCAAGATGCACGGTGCACCATACATTGAACACCTCACCGGTGGCTCGGCACTCCACATGAACCTCGACGAGCACCTCTCGAAGGCGCAGTACCGTCAGCTCCTGCGCATTGCTGCTAAGGAGGGATGCAACTACTTCACATTCAATATCCCGAACACTATCTGCAACGAGTGTGGACATATCGACAAACGTTATCTGAAGAAGTGTCCGCATTGCGGAAGTGAGAATGTCGACTACATGACACGTATCATCGGCTATCTGAAGCGTGTGAGCAACTTCTCTGAGGCTCGTCAGAAAGAGGCAGCACGTCGCTTCTATGCCAACGGAACAAACGAAGTAAAGGATTGAACTTTCGCTTGCGAAACTAAAAAAACGTATAAAACAATGCTAAATTATCTCAATACTGGCATAGTGTTCCAGGAAATCCCCGATGAGGTGACGCTGTCTATCAACATCACGGGGTGTCCGTGTCGTTGTCCGGGCTGCCACAGTCAGTATCTGTGGGAGAACATCGGCGAACCACTGACACCAATGGTGCTCGACAAACTCGTTGCCGACTATAATGACGAGATAACCTGCATCTGCTTTATGGGTGGCGATGCTGACCCGAAGTACGTTAGCCAACTCTCGCAGTATCTGCATCGTGAACACCCCAAGTTGAAGGTGGCATGGTATAGCGGCAGGCAGCTGTTCCCAAGAACAATACGCAAAAGCGACTTTGACTATATAAAGCTCGGTCCGTATATCGAACATCTTGGCTGTCTGAAGGAACGCACCACTAATCAACGACTCTACAAGCGTGCTGTGGGTGACGACTTTACAGATATTACATCACGCTTTTGGAAGTAGACAAACTACGCTAATGTTATAATTCCGAATATTCTATTGGTCGACCCTAACACTCTTTGTGGTGTTAGGGTCGAAACTGAATTACTAAAAACCAAACATTCGAATGACTAAATTCACGCTTTCAGCCATCATCATGCTACTCTCTTTGGTGCCAATCGGAGTGGACGCACAAAACGCAACTGCAAAATATATGCATATATCTGACCCTTCGTTTCTGCGCGATGGCGACGAGATAATTATCGTCAGCAAGGATAATGGCGTGGCTATGAGTAGGTATCAGAATACGAAAAAGGACTATATGCTGCCATGCTTGATAAAGTTGAGCAAGGAAGACGAACTGGAATTGGCTACGTGCGAAACGGATAGCATGGCTGTGTTCAAAGTGAAGAAAATAAGTGGCGGCTGGAGGTTGAAAGATAGCAGGTGTGGTTGGCTTAGCGCAAACACAAAGTCTTTAAATTCGTTGATATTCCAGGAGAAAGAAACGGAAAAGACGAATGAAATTGATATAAAATTCTCGGACGAGGGCAATGCTCATATCAGTTTTGTAAAGTTTAAAAATGGAGAATATCTTGATTATAAGCCAGACTCGGAACGCTTCGCACGTTATGTTAGGTATGACGGCTATGGTAAGGTGCAGATATATCGCCGGCTTGTAAATGCGGTTGTTGTAGAGAGTCTTACGTTTGGTGAGTCGGGTGGCAATGCAGACATTGCTTCGTACTATCAAGACGCTTATGTGCACAACGTAACTATCGATCGCACGTTCCGTGCCGATGGCGGATGCTATACACTTTGTCTTCCATTCGGTCTTACGGAAAGCGATATTCGCACTGCTTTCCCTGGTATGCAGTTCAAACAGCTTCAGGATGTGGAGGAGGTAGACGATGAGAATGTGGTGTATCACTTCCTCAGTGTAAAGTCGACAGTTGCCGGCGAGCCCTATCTTGTGCAATTCCTGAACGGTGTGACGAAGGATGTGGTTAAGCCGGTTGTGAAGAATAAGTTCATCCTCGCTGCCGAGCCAGCTACGTTGACTGGCAAGATCTCTTCAGGCACCTTCAAATTTGTGGGTACTTACGACCCCGTGCTTCTACCAGCCGACGGGCACTATAGGTTTGTTGGTGCTGACGGCAAGCAGCTTGTAACGCCGAATGCAGAAGGCAACTTGAAAGGATTGCGTGCATACTTCTTTATGCCCAGCCTTTACGATAATTGTAAATATGATTCTAATGGAAAGCCTCGTTCTGTGAGAATAAGTATGGATAGGGGCAAAAGTTCATCAAAATAAGAGTAGATTATGGATTTATTAAGTAAGATTGGAAGCTACGACTTCCTTGTGGAGCCATTCCACTGCGATTTTTCTAACCATATATTCCTTGGACATCTTGGTAACTATCTGCTGAATGCAGCCGACTTCCATAGCAACGAGCGTGGTTACGGCATGGACTATCTCAACACGGTGCATAAGACCTGGGTGCTCTCGCGCTTCGTTATGGAGCTTGACGAAATGCCCCTTGCTTACGACCGCATCACGGTGGACACGTGGGTGGAGAACGTGATGAAGTTCTTCACGAGTCGCAACTATGCTATTCGTGATAAGAGTGGCAAGCGCTACGGCTATGGTCGCAGCATTTGGGCGATGATTGACACCGATACGCGTCAGCCGGTGGATATTCTTGCGGAGCGCGACGGACTGATTACGAAGTACATCGAGACCGATGAGCCGTGCCCGATTGAGCCGTTCAAGCGTGTGAAACTATCGAAAGCGGCTGAGTGTCGACGCATTGTTGAGACACGTTACAGCGATGTGGATGTCAACGGACACATTAATAGTGTGAAGTACATAGAACATATTCTCGACCTTTGGACGCTCGACTTCTATCGCACGAACCGCTTGCAGCGCTTCGACATAGCCTATGTTGCAGAGTCGCATTGTGGCGATCGGCTGCATCTGTTTGTTGAAGAGGTGGCAGAGGGTGAGTTCTGTGTGCAAGTGATGAAGCAGACACCAGAGAGTGATGCCGGACAGAAGGCGGATGCCGAGCTGAAGGAAGTGTGTCGTTGTAAGATAAAATTTGTAGCGAAGTAAAACGAATTGATACGAAAAATCCCAGTGCAATGGTTGAGTCATTACACTGGGATTTGTTTTTATATTGCTTGAGCAGCATGGGCACTCAAGCAATTTCGGATTATTTGTTCGGTGAACAATTAGTCCTTTGTGATGTCGTTGAATGTAGCAACGCGGTTGAATTCTACCTGCTCGAAGAGCTTGTCAGTAGCACCCATACCAGTAGCCTTCAGACGATTCTCAGAAATCTTGTACTTCTTAACGAGGATAGCCTTAACAGCGTCAGCACGCTGCTGAGAGATGCGCTCGTTGATTTCCTTAGAACCCTCTGGAGAAGCATAGCCCTTGATTTCTACCTTCGACTCCTTGTGGTTCTTCATGTAGTTGGCGATGAGCTCGATAGAAGCTACCTGAGCTGGGTCTACAGAAGTCTTGCCCTGGCGGAAGATAACTGTCGGCTGGAGGTTAGTTGCGGTCTCAGCCTTAGGAGCAGGACGGTTGTTGCACTCCTCAAGAGCCTGCTTGAGGTTGTTGATCTCTGTGTCCTTAGCGGTGAGGTTCTTCTTGTTCTGCTCGTCCTTGCTTGTGAGAGCAGCGTTCTCCTCGCGGAGGCTGTTAATCTGAGCGTTGAGAGCGTCAACCTCTGCCTGGTCACGACCCGAAGCAATTGTGAAGTTATGTGTGCCGTTAGAGTTCTTGAACTTATAGTTGAAGCCAACATTAACCTGGAACATTGAGCGGTTGATGTTGTACTCAACACCCTCGTAACCGAGACCATTGAGCGACCAGTTCATAGAAGGCTCAACATAGAACTGCCATGCCTTTGTCTTGCCAAGGTTGAAGGCAAAGTTGAGGCCTGCCTTAGAAGTGAGCATATTAGTGTTGTCTTTGTAAGAAGCTGCGTTAGAGAAAACATGACCCCAACCGAGACCATATACAGCTGATACTTCGAAGAGACGTGGCTCACCCTTGTAACCACCTACCCAGTTGGTGATGTTTGCAGTACCAAGGAGTGAGGTGTTGATGCCGTTTACGGCAGTGCCTGTCTTGTGCAGGAAGCCCTGCTTAGAGCCAACTTCCTTGAAGTAAATGTTGCTCTCAACTGCGAAACCGAATACAGGTGTGAAGTTGCGACCGAGACGTACACCGAGGTTCGGGCGGAAGTCCTGAAGCCAATGGTGACCCTTAGAAGCTGTTGATACACCGGTATTTACACCGACATACATGTTGTCGAAAGTCTTACTTTCTGTAACAGTTTGAGCCGAAGCTGTAGCTGCCATCACAGCAGCTGCAAAAAGAATTGAAATCTTTTTCATAAAATTACTTTTTAATATAGTCTATTGTTATCTCTCTATAATTATTTGCTGCAAAGTAAAGCAAAATAAATGAAAAAGCCAAATAACTTGGAAGTTATTTGGCTTTTTTGATGATATAAAGGGAAAAATCTACCATTATTATTCATTAGTAGGACAAAAAAGACTTCTTTTTGAACTTCTTTTAGTATTTATCGTGCTTTTTTGTACTACACATCTTATATACTAATGTGCCACCTTGCATGATTGTGTTGTGCGAAATGGATGTTTTGTTGTACTTTTTGCCGTTGAGCAGGATGTAGTCTACGTATTTGTTCTCGGCAGAAATGCCATCGGCTACAATGGTGAATGTCTTGCCTTCGGGCAGATGAAGCACAATCTTTGGCATCTGTGGAGCACCGAATACATACTCGCCACTGACAGGGTTCACAGGATAGAAACCCATTGCCGAGAGCATGTACCATGCCGACATCTGTCCGCAGTCGTCGTTGCCGCAGAGTCCGTCAACGGTGGGGTGGTACTGTGTGTCGAAAATCTCGCGTATGAGTTCTTGCGTGCGCGATGGTCTGCCTGCTAAGGCGTAGAGATAAGCCACATGATGGCTCGGCTCGTTGCCGTGTGCGTACTGTCCGATAAGTCCGGTCACGTCGTTCTGCGAGGTGACGAGTTCGAGTGTGAAGAACTCGTCGAGCTTCTTGAGGAACGGCTTCGGTCCGCCGAAGAGCTTGATGAGTCCCGGTATGTCGTGCTGCACCTGCCATGTGTACTGCCATGCGTTGCCCTCGGTGTAGTCGCCACCTACGGTTTCGGCGTGAGCCACGTCGCTCGGGTTGAACGGACTTCTCCATGAGCCGTCGGCAAGGCGCGGACGCATGAAGTTGGTCTGCTTGTCGAAGAGGTTCTTGTAGAAGTTGGCGCGGCGTGCGAAGTACTGCTGATCCTGCTTCTTGCCCATGAGTCGAGCCATGTCGGCTGCGGCATAGTCGTCGTACATGCACTCGAGTGAGTTGGATACCGATTCAGACGCGATAAGGTCGGTTGGCCAATAGCCGTACTTCATGTATGTCTCCCAGTCGTACTTCTCGCCGTGGTTCACGGTCTGTGTACGTTTGATGGCGTTGAAAGCGCGCTCTGCATCGAAGCCGCGGAAGCCCTTGTGGTAAGCTTCGGCTACGATAGACACGGCATGGTTGCCAATCATGCAGAAGTTCTCCTTGCCCCAGAGTCCCCAGATTGGCAGGAATCCCTGCACCTCTGCCTGCTCAACGAGCGAGTTGACTAAGCCGTCGACGCGCTCCGGAATGACCATAGTGTAGAATGGGTGAGCGGCGCGGTAGGTGTCCCAGCAAGAGAAGGTGGAGTAGAACTCGCCATTGCTTGAGCAGACCACCTTGTTGTCAGCGTTGCGGTATTTGCCGTCAACGTCAGCAATCTGGTTAGGCTGGATAAGTGCGTGGTAGAATGCCGTGTAATAGTTCTGCTTGTCGGTGTCGGTGCCAGTCACGTCGATGCGACTCAAGTAAGAGTTCCACTCGTTGTGAGCGGTGCGTGTCACCTCGGCGAAGTTCCAATCAGGCACTTCTTTTTCGAGGTTCAGGCGTGCGCCCTCAACGCTTGTCGTAGACATTGCCACCTTAACGAGTAGTTGCTCGCCACGCGATATGTCGAACGTAGCCACGATGCGTTGTCCGCGTTCCGTGTCAACAGCCTTCGGCAGCTGGATATGGCTGACAACGGGGCGGTTGAACTTCATCACGAAGAAGTAGTCCTGGTCCACCCACACCTTGTTGCGTACGTGTCCGGTGAGAGTCTGCGCGTCCTCCCACTTTGTCTCGCACGAGATGCACTGCGAGTGGTACTGCTCATCGCGCCAAGCCGGAGCGTGCTGCAGGTCGATGAATACGGAAGTGGAGTCGGGGTTGTCGAATGTGTAGCGGTGGAAGGCGACGTGCGGTGCAGCCGTCAGTTCGGCTTTCACCTTGGCGTCGGTGAGGTAAACCGAGTAGTAGCCGGGTGTGGCAAACTCCTGCTGCTTAGAGTAGCGAGAGCGATAACCATCCCAAGCACGTGTGCGTTTGCCGCTTGTGGGCATCACGAGTATGTCGCCAAGATCCATACAGCCAGTGCCGTTTAGGTGGGTCTGCGTAAATCCCCAAATGAGAGAGTCGCTATAAACGTACTCCGAGCAGTAGCGCCAGCCCACAGCACCCGTCACCGGACTGGTCTGTATCATGCCGAACGGGCGGCACGCCCCCGGGAAAGTGTGTCCGTTGTCAGCGTTGCCGACGAACGGATTAACGTACTGTGTGTAGTCGGTGGTGTCTGCGAGCGCTGTTGTAGCCATTGTCGGCAGAAGACCGAGCGCAGCAAACGCCAGCTTGCAGAAAAGTCTTTTGGATTTGTTCATATAGATGGTTTTTAATTTCATAGACAAAGGTAGTGTTTTTATGTCGCTTTACAAAGCAAACCAGACTATTTATTGCAGACTATATAATATAATTAAGGTGTAAGCACTTGTCGTTTCGTAGTCTGAAACTATGTATGTCCCGGTTCTTATTGCTTCAACGAACCGTCCGCATCGACCGGCGCAGACATCCTAGTTCAATGAGGACAATTACGTTTCGTTCATTCCGGAA
>ERZ791612.841-NODE-841-length-15433-cov-13.170178_pt1 | contig 15433 bp, 11 predicted proteins | sample MGYA00509963_ERZ791612 | MGnify/ENA primary metagenome ERZ791612 (study PRJEB30046, sample SAMN00791906) | human gut metagenome | study: EMG produced TPA metagenomics assembly of the A metagenome-wide association study of gut microbiota in type 2... | reverse complement strand
GGGCAGCACCCGGCTCTTTTCCGTGGAGGCGTTCAGCCGCACACAGACTGCGGGCGCTTGAGCAGGAACACCGTCAGGGCCAGCGTGATGGCCTCGGCGGCGGGGAAGGCCGACCACACGCCGTTCATGCCGAACAGGGCGCTCAGGATCAGCGAGCAGGTGACGATGGCGGCCACGCCCCGGCTGACCGAGATGATGGTGGCCTCGGTGGGGCGGTTGACCGCACCCAGATAGCCCGCCGCAACAATATTGCAGCCTGCAAAGAAGTAGCCCAGGAAGTAGATGCGCATACCGCTGTGGGCATATTCGGCCATCAGAGCAGAGCTCTCGCTGTTGAAGAGGGCAACAAAGGTATCGGTAAAGCCAAACACGGCACCGTACAACACCGCCGCCAGTGCCAGCGCGGTGCCGCAGCCCAGCAGAAGCAGCCTTTTTGCCCCGGCCATCTCATTTTTGCCGTAGCACTGGCTGATCAGAGGCTGTGCACCCTGGGCCACGCCGTTGAAGATGGCTGTTGCCACCAGCGCAAAGTTTGCCACCACGCCGTAAGCGGCTACGCCCACGTTGCCCGCCAGCCGGAGCAGCAGGAAGTTGAACACGGTGGTGGTCACGGCAGAGGAGAGCTCCCCGACAAAACCGGAGATGCCCAGCTGGCAGCTCTGCACCAGCAGCCGGGCCGAGGGGGCCTGCCGGACAAAGGTGAGCGTGCAGCTTTTTTGAAAGAAGTGGCGGCTGCAGATGGCGATGCTGAGCACCGGCGAGATGGCCGTTGCCAGCGCCGCGCCGGGCAGGCCCAGCCCCATGGGGAAGATGAAGATGTAATCGAACACCACATTGAACAGGCTGCCGCTCAGGGTGGCCACCATGGCAAGGGATGGGTCGCCGTCGTTGCGGACGAAGGCCGAGAGGATGTAGTTGCACATGAAGAAGGGTGTGAACAGCAGGAAGATGCGGGTGTAGTTCAGGCCCAGGGCCACGATGTCCGCATCGCCGCCCATGAGCTGCAGAAGCGTGCCCGGGCAGAACGCGCCCGCCAGCATGAACGGGATGGCGATCAGGCAGGCGCAGAGGATGGCGTTGGAAAAATACCGCTGCGCCCGCGCCTCGCCCTGCGCCTGCAGGATGGCGTACCGGGTGGCCGCACCCAGGCCGATCATCGAGCCGAAGGCAAAGATCAGGTTGTACATGGGCAGGCAGAGGTTCAGCAGGGTCACGCCGTCGGTGCCCGCCGCCTGGGCGATGAAATAGGTGTCGGCCAGAATATAGCACGATGTGCCGATCAGACCGAAAATATTCTGCGACACATATTTGAAGAACTGCTTTGTCAGGTTCATGGATGCTTCCTTTCCACAGGGAGAATAGGGGAGTGAAACGTAAAAACGACTACTACTATATCATAAAACTTGGCATATTTCAACGAAAAAACGAGGAAACACGCCGCCGTTCCCCAAGCGGAACACTTCTCCCCGGGGCGATGCTGCTATCCGAAAATGCCATACAGATACTTCCTCTTTTGTGCAACTCGCCAAAGATGGTTTTGGGTTATTGACAAAAAAAAAAAAGTTTTATGATTTTTATGTAAGGTGCCACATAAAAACAGAAGAATCGGCAAACCAGCCGGAAGGCTGCGGCGCAAAGCTACAGGGCCCAGCACGGGCAGCTAGCTGCATTTCCCAGAAGCTTTCTCAGAGCGTCACACCAGCCTTTCGGGGCCGGTGCGGCGCTTTTCTGTTTGCTGTGGGTGCAGAGAAGAGTAATTGGGGACAATACGCAAAGGAGGATTTTTATGAAAAAGCGGCTGCTCAGCATGATACTGGCGCTCAGTATGATGCTGACGTTTTTGCCTGTAAATGCGATTACGGCGTTGGCAGCGAATGATTCTTGCGGTGCAAATCTCACTTATACACTGACTCCAAACACAGATGATCCAGATACATATATTCTAACCATCAGCGGCGTAGGAGCAATGTATAGCTATAGCAATTCTTATACTACTGTACCATGGGATGCCCAAAAAAGCAAAATCACCTCCGTCGTGATTGGAGATGGAGTTACTTCAATCGGTGATAATGCCTTTGAAGATTGTTCCGCTTTGAAGTCTGTCAGCGGCATGAAAGATGTCACCTCGCTCGGAAAGTGGGCATTCTATAAATGTGCATCCTTGGAAAGCTTTGTGATTCCAAGCGGAGTGACAAGCATTCCAGATTGTCTATTCTATGATTGTTCGAAACTGAATAGCGTTACCATTCATGACCAGGTAACATCAATCGGTTCTTCGGCCTTTTTTGGTTGTTCTATACTGAAAACCCTTTCCATTCCGGACAGCGTGAAAACCATTGGCTATTATGCGTTTGGCGGATGCAACAAGTTGGAAACTATCAATATTCCTGATGGAGTGACCGAGATTCCCTCGAACGCTTTTGGGTCCTGTTATGCCTTGAAAAAGCTTGATATTCCACAGAGTGTAACAAAGATTGGAAGCGGAGCTTTTGATCACTGTACAAGTTTGGGCATGGACAGGGGTGGAACAATTGCTATTCCTGCCAACGTGACAGCCATTGGTTCGGAAGCGTTTCGTGGGTGCTCTGCGTTAACCAGTCTGACACTTCCGCAAACTGTAACCAGTATTGGAGATACTGCATTTCAGGGATGTTCCAATCTGGAAACGATCAATATTCCTTCTGGTGTAAAATCGATTGAACATGACACATTCCGTGGCTGTGAAAAGCTGAAAGATGTTACCATTCCAGCCGATGTTACATCCATTGGAAATAGTGCCTTTGAGGCATGCAAAACCTTCAAGAATATTAAAATTCCTGAAGGAGTAACTACAATCGGCGCAAGTGCATTTAAGGATTGCGCCAAATTGGAAACGGTCGTAATTCCAAGTACAGCAACCAATATTTATGGTTCTGCATTTGAAAATTGCCCGCAGTTGAAAAGCCTTGTATTTCCAATAGGAACCACACAAATCTGGGGTAGTGTTCTGAGTGGTTGTAAAAATCTTGAAAGTGTTACGATTCCGGAAGGGGTCACTGGGATTGGGATCAATGCATTTTATGGCTGCAGTCAAAAATTGAATAGCGTGAAGCTCCCCAGCACCTTGCAGACGATTGGCTATAGCGCATTCTATGACTGTGACCAATTAAGTGAAATCACAATTCCGGAGAGCGTCACATCCATTGGGCAATCCGCTTTTGGAAGTTGCACAAACCTAAAAAGTGTGATGCTTGCCAAGGATTCCGTTCCGACGATTGCAAAATATGCATTTTCCAATTGGGGCGGAAAAAAGAAAATCTACTATCCGGACTATAAAGCCGGATGGTTCGCTCAAAACGCTGCAGAAAAAATAACCGACCTAAAAACCGATGGTGTAACCATAAGCACTGGCGGCGACTTGAAGGATGTTGATATCTGTTACCTTTGTGATGTGACCTTTGATGCCAACGGTGGAACGCTGGCCAGTGGTGCACCTGCAAAAACGCAGGTCTACCGTACAGAAATGGTCACGAATACCAAGGCCAATGACCTGATAACAGTTGATGACCCGAGTAAACCGGAGTGTACCTTTATTGGTTGGTATACCAGCCCGATGCCGCAGGAAGGTGAAGCAGCATTCAGTCTTGCAGGCACACCGGTCGATCCGCAAACGGAAGATGGCAATCTAACCCTTTATGCGGTATATACCACAGCCCCTGAACACGCTACCGTTACGATCAGTGGTCTGGAAAATAATGCAACGCTAATAAAAGGAAACGAGCAGCAGTTTACCGTTACCATTGACCCCAAAGATGATACTGGGAACGGTAACCTGACCTTTGAATTTACCAATCATGAGACCCTGTACCATCAAAAAGCAGATGGCAGCTGGGAAGAAGTAACCGGCAATACTCTGAATGTTGGTCTGGCGGACGGTCCGCAGAAGTTCAAGTTCACTCCTTCCACTACCGGTCCCAACAAGCTGACGGTTGGCGTAAAAGCCGATAGTAACACCACTGGCATCGCCAATACTGCAGATGTAAGCTTTACGGTGCGTGACTCCATACCTGCCACTGTTACCATCAGCGGCCCCACCGATAACACTGTCAAGGCTGGCGAGGGCAGTGATGTCTTTACGGTCGCTGCCGATAAGGGCGATACCGATGCCGCAAAGGCAAAGTTCGACTTTGCGGGCGGCAAGGTGCAGTACAGAACAGGTGATACCGAAGAATGGCTCGACCTGACCAGCAATGAGCTGAGTATTGACGACCTGACCGGTAAGCAGTTCCGTGTTGTGCCTGCTGCCGATGCAGCAAATGGCACTGTAACTGTGACCGTTACTGCAAAGAAAGCAGATGGCACGGAAGTCGCCAAGAATGCTGCAAACTTTACTGTGACCGCCCGTGAGCACGCAACCGTTAAGATCAACGAGCTGAACGGCAAAACCATTAAGCAGAACAAGGCATATACCTTTACTGTGACTGTGACCGCCCATGATGACGGCGGAGAAACCACGCTCAAGTTTGACAATGTTGCAGGGCTGACCCACAACGGTACTGCTGTGACGGATGCAGGTGTAACGGTTGCGCTGACCAAAAATCAGAGTAAGACCCTGAACTTTACTCTGACCCCGGATGCAGAGGGAGTTGGCAAGACCCTGACAGCAACCCTGAACAATGGTGCAAAGGACACTGCAACTTATACCGTAAGTGAGTATGAGCACGCTAAAGTTACCATTGAGGGCCTTGGCGATGACCTGAAACAGGGCGAGAGCAAAGACTTTACTGTGAAGGTTGACCCGAAGGATGACAGCGGAGATGCTACCATTGACTTTGGCGACAAGAACAGTGAGATCCAGTACAAGGACGGCGAGGACTGGAAGTCGATGCCGTCCGGTGGTCTGAAAATTAACCTGAGCAACGGCGAAAAAACGCATGATTTCCGTATTACGCCCAAGAATGATGGCAGCCAGACCCTGACCGCAACCGTCAAGCAGAATGACAACGAGTTGGGCAAGGTTGAACAGACCTATACTGTTGCCAAGAAGAACGAACCTACCACTCCCGGTGGCGGTGAGAACCCCGGCGGCGGCAGCACTGGCGGCGGTGAGAACCCCGGCGGCGGCAATACCGGTGATGGCGGCAACACGGGTGACAAGGATCCCGAAACCAAGAGCTACGAGCTGACGGTCATCGGCGGCAGCTTTACCGCAAAGCAGGGCGAGAACGCTCTGGATGTGGAGACGACCAAAGAGAACAATACCCTGACGGCAAAGATCCCCGCAGGCGCTGTTGTGACTGTGACCCTGAACAAGGCTGCTGTGCCCGAGGGCATGAACTTTGATCAGTGGAATATCAACGATGATACGCTGATGGGAAACCCCAAGGTTGCTTATGATCAGGAGAGCTTCCACTTCACCATGCCGGACCACGATGTAAAGGTGGAAGTGATGTACAAGGACGCAACCATTGAGAGCGACGGCCCCGGCATTCTGGGCACCGGCGCACTGATCGCAACCGGCGTTGTGGGCGGTGCAGTGCTGGCCTATCAGGGCCACATGCTGGGCACTGAGTTGTACCTGCGGTATCTGCTGCCCCACGGGGCCGTTATCCCGCAGAACCGTGCGGAGCTGGCAGTGCTGCTGTGGCAGGATGCCGAAAATCCGGAACCTGTCAGCACCACTCTCTACAGCGATATAAGCGATGAGGACAGCGCGATTCAACAGGCTGCCCGCTGGGCCGTAGAGAACGACCTGATGGAGCAGCTGGATGCGGATGAACATCCCGACCACTTTGATCCATTTGTACCTGTGACTTTCTCTGATTCTATCCGTGCATGGAAAAAGGCGCAGGAGTTGAAGAAGTAACCAAGCCATCCTCTTTTTAATATCCCAAACTGGAAATGCCGCTCTGGGCTTCACTGCCCGGGGCGGCATTTCCGGTTGAAAAGGGAGCACAACAGGCCGGATTTTATATAAGAGTGCCGTGGTTTTTATTGACAAGCTCACGGCTTGCTATTATAATAGAACAGTCATAATAGCATTCGTGCGCGGCTTTGCGGCTGCGTCAATCCAATAGACAAGGAGAAGATCCAAAATGGCACAAGAAATCAAGATGTCCGCTTCCGGCCTGAAGGCGATGCAGGACGAACTGGAATACCTCAAGACGGTCCGCCGCAAGGAGCTGGCCGAAGAGATCAAGGAAGCCCGCAGCCACGGCGACCTGTCTGAGAACAGCGAGTACGACGAGGCCAAGAATACGCAGGGTCTGGTGGAAAACCGTATCACCGAGCTGGAGCAGACCATCAAGAACGCAGTTATAATCGACGAGAGCGAGCTGAGCGTGGATAACGTCTCCGTGGGTACTCACGTCACCATCCGCGAGACCGGCGAGGACGAAGCCGAGGAATACGATATCGTGGGCCGCACCGAGGCTGACGCCTTCAACGGTAAGATCAGCGATGAGAGCCCCGTGGGTCACGCCCTGATGGGCAAGGCTGTGGGCGAAAAGGTCGAAGTGCTGCTGCCCACCGGCCAGACCGTGGAGTACACTGTGCTGGCTATCACCCATTCTGCAAACTAAGTAGGAGTAACCATGGAAGAGCAAAAGAGAAACCCCGCTGCGGGTCTGTCCGAGAGCGAGCAGGTACAGGTGCGCCGCCAGAAGCTGGCCGACCTGCAGGCCGCCGGCAACGACCCCTTTACCCTGACCAAGTTCCCGCAGGACGCGTATTCTGCCGACCTGAAGGAAGAATTTAAGGAACTGCCCAACGAGACCGACAGCGGCAAGCTGGTGGCACTGGCAGGCCGTATGATGTCCAAGCGCGTCATGGGCAAGGCAAGCTTTGCCCACCTGCGCGATGACAAGGGCGATATCCAGCTTTACGTCCGCCGCGATGAGCTGGGCGACGAGCCCTACGCCGCTTTTAAGAAGCTGGATGTGGGTGACATTATCGGCGTGAAGGGCGAGGTGTTCCGCACCAAGACCGGCGAGCTGAGCGTGCGCGCCACCGAGCTGACCCTGCTGGCAAAGAGCCTGCGCCCCCTGCCCGAAAAGTTCCACGGCCTGACCGATACCGAGATGCGTTACCGTCAGCGCTATGTGGATCTGATCGCAAACCCGGAGGTGAAGGACACCTTCATCAAGCGCAGCCGCATCCTGAAGGAGATCCGCGCTTATCTGGACGAGAAGGGCTTTTTGGAGGTGGATACCCCCATCCTGACCCCGTTCGAGATCGGTGCTTCTGCACGCCCCTTCTACACCCATCACAACACCCTGAACATGGACATGGTGCTGCGCATCGAGACCGAGCTGTACCTCAAGCGCCTGATCGTGGGCGGCATGGATCGCGTGTACGAGGTGGGCCGTATCTTCCGCAACGAGGGCATGGACCCCAAGCACAACCCGGAGTTCACCACCATTGAGCTGTATCAGGCCTTTACGGATTTCCATGGCATGATGGATCTGGTGGAGGAGCTGTACAAGCGCCTTGCCCTCAAGATCTGCGGCAGTCTGGTCATTCCGTATCAGGGCAAGCAGATCGATATGAGCCACTGGGAGCGCCTGACCATGGTGGAGGCTGTGAAGAAGTATTCCGGTGTGGACTTCAACGACTGGCAGACTGATGCGGACGCCATCGCTGCCGCCAAGGCACACAACGTGGAGCTGCCCGAGGTTCCCACCAAGGGCGCCATTCTGGCCGAGTTCTTCGATGCCTTTGTGGAGGACAAGCTGATCCAGCCCACTTTCATCTACGATTACCCTGTGGAGATCAGCCCGCTGGCCAAGCGCAAGCCGGATGATCCCGCTTTCACCGAGCGCTTCGAGTATTTCATCGACTGCACCGAGTACGGCAACGCCTTCAGCGAGCTGAACGACCCCATCGACCAGAAGGGCCGCTTCGAGCGTCAGGTGGCCGAGCGCAAGGCGCTGGAGCCCGAGTGCAAGGCACAGGTGGACTACGACTACGTTAACGCACTGGAGTACGGCCTGCCTCCCACGGGCGGTCTGGGCTTCGGCGTAGACCGTCTGGTGATGCTGCTCACCGATAGTGCCTCTATCCGTGATGTGCTGCTGTTCCCCACGATGAAGCCCATCGACCAGTGAACTACAAGAAAATTAACATAGAAACGAAAGATTTGACTTCTGATTTTCTTGCAAAAACTGTGTTATCCCTGTTTTGACATCAATTTGACAGCAAAATCCTGAAGAATCACGTCCCGTTATGAAGCGTGACGGATTTCAGATAAAAACGCACAAGGCTTGAACAAAGCTGTAAGAGCACTTCTTGGAATCATCTGAGAAGTGCTCTTTTTGTTTGCTCCTGCGGCCAACTTCTGTCAGACAGTCACAAAAAACGGAGGATAAGATTATGAAAAACGACTATAAGACTATCAAACCCATGAAAGAAATTCCTGACCAGCTTCGCAAGTTGCGCCGCCAGTTCCTGCGCTACCAGCAGGCAGAAATCGTGTACAGCTTATCCCACAAGAAGCTGCTGGAGCTTGCCAGCGATGCCGGGGCAATCTACCGCTTCGACAGCACGGTACTTATCAACCGGGAGATTTTTGATGCCTATTTGGAACGCTTCCATGAACCTGCAAGAAAAATTACCGCGGAGGAGGTCGAGGACGAGTGAGCGGCAGTGTGTGGATGTTTTCTGACCAGATCGACGATGAAGATATGGACTTCATGCGGCATGAGTTCGTGACTTACAGCATGGCAAGCGATTATTATGGGCTGGGATTGAAACCTGTCACCCGGATGGCACATGAATGTGGGGCTATCTATAAGATTGGCCGGAAGATTCTAATTCGGAGAAGCATTTTTGAAGAGTACCTGCGCCAGCAGAGAAAGATTTGAGGTGTGCAGTGGAAAAGCCGAACACTAGATTGCATGATGAAAATAATGGGCTGGACTATGTGCTGGTCGGAGATTACTACTTTCCTGCCTTGATTTTGGCAGAGGATTCTCGCCCTGTTGGTCGTTGGGGTAGAATGTACAAACGGTATCTTAAAGAACATCATCCAACACGGTATCAGGCTCTCCTGCTGTCTGGCAGGTTAAACACCTATCTGGCGGACACTGATGCACAAGCAGAGGAACAGCTGGAGTTGCTTACCCAGCAGATGGCTGAACGTGAGGGGGTGAACGAAGAATTGAAAGCCACAAATCAAATGGAATGGGCGCAGAGGATGAACAGCATCCAGAATCGAGCGGAAGAAGTTGTTCAAGCAGGGCTAATCTATAGATGATTTTAGAAGGGGCTGTTGTGTTTTGCAACATCCCCTTTTTTCATATGCCCTTTTCTGCTTGAAAAGTCTAAATAGTCTGCGTCAAAATTTGAATTCTTAAAAGAATGCTGGTGAATTTTATAGGATTTCAATAACAAATATTGTCAAAATGGCTAATTTGACATTTGATATTGTAGGATGCTGTTGTAAATGTTATAATAAACATATTGATTCCGCTTCTTAGAAAGGATGATTTGGCAATGTTATCAACAGAAAGTTTTCTGGAACTACTTCGCTTGTTACCAGACGATAAACGCAATAAGTTACTATCAAACTCAAAATTGAAGCAATACTCTATTGACGGATACAGAAATTTAAAATATGCTCCATTAAAAGTTCTTTCAGCGCACGCAGTAAAAAGTCATTTATTCTGTGAAACATTTTTGTCTTTAGTTGTTGATGAGTACAATTGTTTGACGCCCAAAGATGCGCAAACATTTTCTATAGAAGAATATCCTGGAATTCTCGCATATTATCTCAAATGTGGGCTGGATGTAGCTCCTATTGAAAAGCGATACAATGAACTAATTCGTGAAACAGAAAATGAAACAGTGCTTAACCCCATTGAAGAACAGGTAAAACATAATATGATTATGAAAAAATACTTGGGCTATGTTTTAAAACAGAATTTGTACTATTACAATTTTTATCCGGTATTTACAGTAGATAATGAAATTACTAAAATAGAATCGCCTGCAACAGAATTTCCGCAGAAAGGAAACATCAATCTGTCTTCTCAGTTGTATGCACAGCATAAGTGTTCAGATGTGTTTCGTGCAAATCAGGTTGCATTGATTGAATTTTCAGAAGAAGATTTAAGTGAAAACCGAAGAGGAGATCAGCTTAACCAAACAGAAAGGAAATTGGACGTTGACGATTTGTATAATCGCAATAGAATTCATCGTCTAAAAGATATTGATTTGTTTCCTGTTGTCCATCTGGCAACAAAATTGGATTTCTCAGGATCTGCAAATTTAATCTTGGAAGATAATATTCAAAATTCAGAAGATGTTTTTGTTGAAGAAGAAGGCTTACTGTATGGACCGTATAAAGTGGATGCAAATCATCAAATCAAAGTATTGAAATCCTCAAATGGGACGATTCAATGCTGGCGTCCCAAAATGTCTAAGACACTTGATGAGTGCTGCCTCCGATTCGATATTGATATTGGAAAGTATGTTCTACGTTCAAATTTGGAAATGTTTTACAGAGACGTTTTGAGCGAAGAAGAATTGTTGCAGAGTTTCGTTCGTACTTTAAAAGACAAAAGAGATTTAAACTCACCAGAAGCAGTTGTTGCTAACTATATGTCCAGTGTTTTTGTTGGACTCGATTCTAATATCGCCGAAGAACGTAAGAAAAAAATTTCAAACTTCATTGAGAATTCAAGAAATGAATCTCATTATTCAAAGGAAATTGCCTCTGCGGTAGCTGGATTATTTGCTGAGTATGGAGATGATGATGATCTTCGTTCTGTATTAGAAAACGCTTTGGATGATCCTGAATTTTCCAGCAAAATTCAATCTTTGGATATTGTTCGAGATAAAGTTAAACGTGAACAAGATAAATTGTCCAAATTGGAAAAAGAAATTGAAGAAGCACAAAAAGGACTGGAAGATACAGAAAAGCAGAGAAAATCCGAGAGTGAAAACAAGGAACAACGAGACAAAATTAAGGCGTTAGAATTACAATTAGATAAGCATAAAACGGTCGAAAATCTAGACTTTGAAATCCAGTTCCGAGAGAGAACAAAAGAAGAACTTAACAAAAAAATTGAAGCGGCTGAAAGAAAATATAAAGACGTAGAGAGAAAATTAGAAAATGCAATTACAGAGAAAGTTCAAAGTGTACAAAGCCTAAATGGTATAACTGACATAGCATTTGATGGTGTCTTAACGGAGAAAATGTTACAGGCAGCATCTACATGGCGACACGAAAACGCGAGTGATGACTATAAAAAAATCACAGAAATTACAACGAGCGACTTGTGGAGCAAGGACAAGCTGAATGTAGTTGATTATGTGGTAAGTAACGTGAAATTTTATAGACCATCATATACTCGAAATGAAATAATTAACATCAGCGTTTGTGTGGCTCAAAACTTTCTAACAGTTTTTTCAGGAGAACCTGGAACCGGAAAAACATCGATTTGTAATATTTTTGCACACATTTTGGGCTTGACATTGCCCGAAGTGACTATGGATCAATCTGTGAAAAAAGAGTATTATACTGGTCGTTACGTGCCTGTTTCTGTTGAACGTGGATGGACATCTAAACGTGATTTTATTGGGTATTATAATCCGTTGTCAAAAGAGTTTGAATCCGCCAACAAGCAACTGTGTGACGGTTTGCGAATTTTAAATCAAGAAGGGGATTCATCTAAATATCCATTTATTATACTGCTTGATGAAGCAAACCTTAGTCCGGTGGAGTATTATTGGGCAGATTTTATGAATGCTTGCGATTCGGATAGTGCTACAAAATATCTTGAACTTGGAAAAGGCTTCGAATTGAAAGTTCCTCAAACGCTTAGATTTGTTGCAACGATAAACAATGATCACACTACGGAGATTTTGTCACCGCGTCTTTTGGACAGAGCCTTTATTATTAGTCTGCCTAGTGTAACGGTTGACACTGATTTTGTTGAAGTTGATTTTAGTTCTGTACCGTCGCAAACAATTACATGGAAGCAGTTTGTAGATGCTTTTGGATGCACAAATCCTGTCGCTTTTTCGGATAAAATAGCAGAGCTTTACAAGAAACTATATAATGCTTTTTGTTCTTTGAATATTAGAATTAGTCCTCGTACAGAAAAAGCGATTAGACTCTATTGGTCTGTCAGTCAAAATCTTTTCGATTCTGCTACGGATGGAACAGATCCATCGATTGTTGCGTTGGACTATGCATTTGCACAAAAGATGCTTCCGAAAATCAATGGCAGTGGTGATGATTATGGAAATTCTTTGAAGACGCTTGAACAGTTATTTAACGCAAATCATTTTGAAAAATGTGCTACCAAGGTAAAAGAAATTTATGAACGGGGAAAAATTTCAATGAATTATTATCAATATTTTTAAGAGGTCTTATAAATGTTTAGCGATGCTTTAACTCTTATAGGAAAATCTTATGGGCTTGACACTGAACAATCGCTTACCTTGCCATTGTATGAATGGAATGAAACGGAAAAAGATTTACAATATAGACACGATACTTTGTTAGGTGTTTATGCCGATTATTGTTATTCTGTTGAACTTCATCTGAACAATTTGCCCCCAATACAGAAAATATCAGTGTCTGTTAATGGATATGTGTGTGATATAAAAAATTTTCGTGATGGAATAATTGAATTTCATGAATCGCGCATTTTTTTGGACAGTTTTGGATTTGCCCAAGTAGACTTTGAATTTGAAACCGAAAATTCAGAAAAGTTAAACTGTAATACAACATATCTTCCAGTTCTTGTAATTGACTCAATTAATAATGAGTCTGTTCAAAGAATGGTAAAGACTATCTATGAAAAATCACCGTACTATTTGTTTAATAATCAACAACGTTCCCAAGATAACCGAACACTTGGAAAGTCGCCTATTCAAGATTTGAATGGACAAATTGAAGTGCTTGGAAAAATTGTTACATCTTACAAGGAAAATTTTCGGTATTTCAAGACAAATGCGGCGTTTTCGCTGAACCGAGTTGAGAACATAAAATCATACGAGAAGGTTAAGGACATCTCGCTCAGAACCCTTCAATATATTGCACAACATCCAGAGCAATTACAAAAAAATTTTAATTCAACGGGCATCCGAGTTGGACGAGCAAATTACTTTCCGCAAAAAGCTCTTGTTACAGAAAACGAGAATAATTATGATATATATGAAAATAAAATTATCATCGGTTTTTTGTTTTCAGTGTATCAAACGGTAACAATTCTCTGCAAAAATATTCAAGAACAAATTATACAATACACGCTACCTTCGACTGCGACCACTAATGGCTATACAAGTTCTGCCATTGTAATTCTGGATATCGGAAAGGAAAGATTAAAAAAATCTCAAATAAAATTACAGGAACTGCGAACACAAATAGAAAATCTATATAATTGTTATCGACAGATTTTTCCGATTGAACCGATTCTCGTTCAGTCGGTTCCCATGCCCTCGCCAATCTTCAGAGAAATAAAAGCATACCACATAATATATAATTTGATGATTGAATGGTTTATGTATGGCTCTTATAATTTTGAACGAGAAAATATTTTACTTCCACTCTTAAGAAGTCACAAAATCTATGAAATGTATGTGCTGATTCAGCTTTGTGATTTTGTTATTCAAGAAAGCTATATCATGGAAGAATCAAAGCATTTTCCATATTCAAATCTTGATGAAAAGAAGTGTACACAAGATTTGTCAATTGTTCCGAATACCTTTTATTTTGTTAACAAGTTGTCTAAAAAACATCTTACCATTTATTATGAGCCAGCTATTCAAGGGGCAAGTCATAAGGGAGAAAACAACATTGGCTTATATCGTAATAACAGTGTTTCCATCCGCTCTACGCGTACGACAGCTCGTCCATATCTACCGGACTATGTAATAAAAGTGCAGTCTGATGATAGTGAGATCTATTTTATTTTGGATGCGAAATTTTCAAGAAAGAATACTGTTCGTACTAGATATTTTCCGGAGCTTGCTTACAAATACCTGTTTTCTGTTTCAACTATTAATATGCAAGGGCAGAATGGGGGGCTGATTGTTCTAAACGGAAAAGCATCTGCCGATTCCGAAGAATCTGATGATATATTCAATTTCTATGATCATGAGTTGGATGATAACCCAATTTCACCGATGGCAAAAATTTTCACATTGACGGAAAGGACAGAAGAAGCTAAAGAACAACATCTCAGGCTGTTCCATTCGTTGCTGGGAAAGTATATTTAATAAATAGGAGATAAGTCAGACATGAAAGTTTCAGAACAATATTCATATGAAATAAAAAAGATATTAAATGACATTGATCAGCTCAAACATGGGAAAATTCATGAGCTTCAGAATGCGACCTGCTATCCGTCTATTTCTCGCCTTGGAGAGCAGCTTGAAATCGAAATCAATGAATTGATTTATGCATTAGATAACCAGTTGCCAGGAAAAGTTCAGGAGCTTCGTAATCAAAAAGATTGTAGTGAACAGTGGTAACCAAATATGGTTGACCGTATTGTCAAAGAGATTAACATTTGCTTGGAAAATGACTGCTACATTTCAGCATTGGGAATGGCATTGACCCTGCCGGATATTTGTGGAAAAGCTAAATATCCCCAATGGAAAAAGCAGAATGTTGGGCTACGGTATAAGAAATGGTATGATGAGTATATTGGATTCCGTGAAATTCCAAGTGGACCACATAGTGAAGATTTCTCGTATTTAAGTGGTGAGGTCGTTTACAGTTTGAGAAATTGCTTGCTGCATCAAGGAACTCCCAATATCGACAATAACAGAATCACAGAAAAGCGTTGCAAGATGGATTACTTTATTCTCGTGATTAACAAGGATGAACACATAACTTCATCTGAGTTCGCGTTAAACCACGATGGTGCTCGTTCGGGTTGTGGAATGAAGGTGGACCTTTATAGCCTTTGCGGAAAATTAACGCGTGCAGCTTCCGATTACTATCACAGTAATAAAGAACTCTTCGATTTTTTTCAGTATCAGTTAATACAATAATACAGTCTCACCCAAGAGCGGCAAAGTTTCATTGCGAACTTTGCCGTTTTTCTTTTTGTCCGAAATTGTGAAATTTTCAAAACTGTATTCCAAAACGGTTCTGCGGATTCCTATTAGTGTAGGGGCTTTCAAAATCTTTTGTAAAACGGCTTTTCTCTAGTTCTATAAGTGGAAAATGAACAAAATCTATATTTTAAAATTAGTCAATTCAACAAAATTTTCAAAACTGTATTTCAAAATAGCCCTATAGATTCATATTGGTGTAAGAAGTTTTCCAAGCGAAATTTGAAAATTAGGTTGCCAAACACCCATTTTAGAATGCTATAGGTATAGGGACACGTTAGAATAGTGAATTTTCTTTGAACTTTCGCAAGACCCGGTTTAAAAACGCCCCTTTAAGTTTGTATAGGGTGTAGGGATTACTTTCAGAAATAGACCTGTTCAC
>ERZ791612.821-NODE-821-length-15690-cov-5.778638_pt1 | contig 15690 bp, 10 predicted proteins | sample MGYA00509963_ERZ791612 | MGnify/ENA primary metagenome ERZ791612 (study PRJEB30046, sample SAMN00791906) | human gut metagenome | study: EMG produced TPA metagenomics assembly of the A metagenome-wide association study of gut microbiota in type 2... | reverse complement strand
TTTCAGTTTTTTATCCCAACTGGCTTATAATTCGGAAATTTTATCTAAATTTGTAGGCGTGTATCACGTACACGCAGTGTGTAACGAATAAAAACAAAAAACAAATAACTCAAATGAAAAAAAATCTCTTTATCCTCGCCTTACTCCTATGCGTGACATTGGGAGCATCGGCTCAGAAGAAATTCAATCTCTATGCCGTAGGTTTCTACAACCAGGAAAACCTCTTCGACACTTGCCACGATGAGGGCAAGCGCGACTACGACTTCCTGCCTAACGGCGCATACAAATGGAACGGACTGAAATATAGCCACAAACTACGCAATATGTCGCAGGCATTAGCCGACCTTGGCACGGACAAGCTGCCGGGCATCGGATGCGCCCTCATCGGACTCTCTGAGGTGGAGAACTCGAAGGCACTCGACGACCTCACAGCACAGCCGGCTCTGAAGCAGCGCGGATATAAATATGTACATGTAGAGGGTCCAGACCGCCGCGGCATCGACTGCGCGCTGCTCTACAACCCTCGCTTCTTCACCGTGAAGGATGTGCGCCTCGTGCCATACGTTCCCGAGGAGAAGAAGGACTCTAACTACGTGACACGTGGCTACCTCACCGTTAGCGGCACGCTCGCCGGCGAACACGTGGCTGTAATCGTGTGCCACTGGCCGAGCCGTTTCGCCACATCCTACTACCGCGAGGTGGCTGGCAGACAGGTGCGCGTAGTGAAGGACTCACTGCTGAACGCCGACCCCAACTGCAAGGTGTTCGTGATGGGCGATATGAACGACGACCCTACAAACAAGTCGATGACCGAGGGACTCTCTTGCAAGCCGTCTATCGAGAAGACGGGCAAGGACGATATGTACAACCCGTGGTATAACATTCTAACAAAGCAGGGTAAGGGCACACTGTTCTACAACGGCTCGTGGAACCTCTTCGACCAGATTGTGATGACTCCGAACCTGCTCAACCCGAAGGGCGTGAAGGACTTCTCTACTCTGAAGTACTTCCAGCATCAAATCCATATCCGCCCGTACCTCATACAGAGCGAGGGCAAGTACAAGGGCTCGCCGAAGCGTACCACCGCAGGCGGTGTATGGCTCGACGGCTATTCCGACCACTTGCCGGTAGTGGTGTATCTGGTGAAGGAGCAGAAGTAATGAATACCGAACGCCATCCCTTCACCCCGTTTCTCCCCGACGGCTGCCGGCTGCTCATGCTCGGCAGTTTTCCGCCGGGCGAACAGCGCTGGTCGATGCGGTTCTACTACCCCAACTTCACCAACGATATGTGGCGCATCTTCGGGCTATGCTTCTTCAACGACAAGTTGCACTTTGTCGACACCGAAACAAAGACGTTCCGACTCGACCGCATTATCCCGTTCCTCAACGAGCGTCGCATCGGCATGTACGACACTGCGACGGTGGTGCGTCGGCTGAAGAACACGGCATCGGACAAGGACTTAGAAGTGGTGGAAGCAACAGACCTGAAGGCAATGGTGCGCTCCCTCCCCTCGCTCACCGACATCGTGACCACCGGACAGAAAGCCACCGACGTGCTCTGCGCGTGCTTCGACATAAAGGTGCAGCCGAAGGTTGGCGAGAACGTGCAGTTCGGCTTCGACGACAGAACACTGCGTCTATGGCGTATGCCGAGCAGCTCGCGCGCCTACCCCATGAAGCCCGAACGCAAGGCAGAGTTCTACAGCCGCATGTTCAGCACATTATACGACCAAGCTTAAGAATATGACAAACGACAAGATAACAATAATTGGTATTGCCGGTGGCACAGGCTCCGGCAAGACCACTGTAGTGAAGAAGATTGTTGAGGCACTGCCGCCGCACCACGTGGCTGTCGTACCACTCGACTCGTACTATAACGACACGTCGCACATGACCGAAGAGGAGCGCCGGGCTATCAACTTCGACCATCCCGATGCGTTCGACTGGAAGCTACTGATAAAGCAGATTAACGAGCTGCGCGAGGGCAAAGCTATCGAACAGCCTACGTACTCGTACCTGAAGTGCAACCGCGAGAAGGAGACAATACACGTGGAGCCGAAGCCGGTGATTATCGTGGAGGGCATTATGACACTGCTCAACAAGCGTCTGCGCGACATGATGGATCTGCGCATCTTCGTCGACTGCGACCCCGACGAGCGACTCATACGCAACATACAACGCGACACTATCGACCGCGGACGCACCGTGTCTATGGTTGTCGACCGCTACCTGAAGGTGCTCAAACCTATGCACGAGCAGTTCATTGAGCCGACAAAGCGCTTCGCACACATAATCATACCAGAGGGTGGAGACAACCTGAAGGGTATCAACATGGTGTGCAAGTACATCGAAAGCATCGTTGAAAAATAGTCTGCGTCGGTCGATACGGATCATCAATATGCATTGCTTGAGAGCTAACACACTTAGTATGCGATTTGAATAGTAACGCTTTTAAATATTTTACCTTTTAAACACTTTTGAGGCAGCGTGGTATGGGCAAGATGCCCATACCTCCTATCTTTTTACTTTTTTACTTTTAAACAAGTTCGAGCCCTAACGATTCGACGAACGATCGCACTTCCTTTTGCTGCATCAGCTCGTCGTACACCTCTTTCTTTGTCTTTCGGCGGCTTATCTCTTCTGCCTCAGCGAGGCGGAGCGATATTGACACATTGCCGTTGTGCAGTGCCTTGGCGAGCGTGACGCGTATGCGACCTTTTATCTCGTTCACCTGGTCGAGCAATATCTGGTTGTCTACCAACACCTCGATATCGGGGAAGGTGGTGATACGCGGTTGCATGTTCTTCATTCTGGAAGCAAGCCCCACCATCTTCTGCGGCATACGGTTGCACATCGAGAGCCATTGCAGATCGAGGAACTCCTGCGTGAACTGCTCGTTCTCATCCTTGTTTGTCTCTTCCGCCTCTTTCTTTGCCGCCACCGCATCCTTGTGCTGCAAGCTTTGGAAGGTCATGCCGAGTGACGAGAGCTTCAAGCGTGGTACGCCGGCAGACAACTTGTCGGAGACGGCTTCCGAACCCGATGCGGCGGTCTGCGAAGGAGAAGCCTCCGCTGAAACATGGCTCACCGAGGCATGGCTTACCGGAGCAGCCACCTGCTGAGCCACTTTCGTCCGGGTGAAATCAAGAAGTTTGAACAGGGTTTTCAGCTGCTTGGGGCTACGCCCCGCACTGTCGGCATCCTCCGGCTGCGTGATCTGTGCCACCTGGATGAGCGTGAGCTCTACGAGCAGACGTTTGTTGCTGCTTTGACGATAGCTTAGGTCGCACTGGTTCATCAGTTTCAGTGCCTTGTAGAGGAACTGCGTGGGGCACGCCTTTGCCTGTGCGCTGTACTTCTCACGCTGTTTCTCGCTCACCTCAAGGAGCTTCAGCGTCTGCGCATCCTTAGCCATGAGCACGTTGCGCACATGCGAAGCGAGTCCGTTGATAAGATTACCGCCGTCGAAGCCTTTCTCTATTATCGAGTTGAGGAGCACCATGCACTCGCTCACCTTGTTCGTCAGCGCATAGTCGACGAACTTGAAGTAGTTGTCGGTGTCGAGCTCGTTCAGGTCCTCAATCACCTTTGCGTATGTGATGTTGCCCTGGCAGAAGCTCGCCGTCTGGTCGAAGATAGAAAGAGCATCGCGCATACCGCCGTCAGCTTTCTCGGCGATGAGTGCCAATGCCTCTTCCTCGTAGGTGATGCCTTCCTTCTCTGCCACATACTTCAGGTGGTTGATGGTGTTCTCCACGCTCATGCGCTCGAAGTCGTAAATCTGACAACGCGAGAGGATGGTTGGTAAAATCTTATGCTTCTCGGTTGTGGCAAGAATGAACACCACGTGTGCAGGCGGTTCCTCCAGCGTTTTCAGGAAAGCGTTGAACGCAGCCTGCGAGAGCATGTGCACCTCGTCGATGATGAACACCTTGTACTTGCCCACCTGTGGCGGTATGCGTGTCTGCTCCATGAGCGACTTGATGTGCTCCACGGAGTTGTTGCTGGCTGCGTCAAGCTCGAAGATGTTGTACGAGCGTCCTTCAGCAAACGCTTTGCAGCTCTCGCACTCGCCACATGCCTCGCCCTCCGTAGTAGGGTTCATGCAGTTGATTGCCTTCGCGAAGATGCGTGCACACGTCGTCTTGCCTACTCCGCGCGGTCCGCAGAACAGGTAGGCGTGCGCCAATTTGCCACTCTTCACGGCATTCTTCAACGTAGCGGTGAGAGCAGCCTGCCCCACCACCGAGTCGAATGTCATCGGGCGGTACTTACGCGCCGATACTATATATTCTCCCATATCGTGATTTTACTTTATACTTTCTACTTCTTCTACAGTCAGACCACTATATTTTGCAGCCTGCTCTACCGACAGACCATTGCTCAACATAGATTTAACAATATCCTTCTTTGCTTCTGCACGACCCTCAGCACGACCCTCAGCAAGTCCTTCTTCGCGTGCATTGCCAAGCACATCATTCTGTATCATCACAGCGTTGATGTGCTCATCATAAGCATAGCGCTCGGCATCGGTCATCGAATAATACTGAAGTTTTTTGCGTGCCTCCTGCAATCCTGGAGCAGTGGTGTTCTCCTTTATAACTCCACTCTTCAAGTAAGCGACCCACTCCTCCAACGGAGTAACTGCTACCTTGTCGAACTCGTTGACACGCACAAGAATGTACTCGGGGAATATCTCTGCCGGACTCTTCTGCACTAAAGCGCCTTTTTCCTTAGCCGTTATAACGAGTTGGTCGTTTGTATGCACACCGATGAACTTGTTCTGTCCTACATACAGGTAGTCGGCACCCTTACCTATATCGAAATAGAGGATGCTTATAGAATACACCTTCTTCACCTCCTTGTATGTATCACCGAGATGGATGTGCTCGGTGATGGCTTTCGCTACGCCATACAGGATGCGCTCCAGATAGTAAAGTTCGCTTGTGTTCTGCACTTCTACAAGTATTATCTCACCCTTCGAGTTTCGTGCTTTGATGTCCACACGGTTGAACTTATCGTCTTGCGTTTGCTGATTGCCCTCACTCTCGAGTATCTCCACAATCTTCACCTCCTCACCGATAAACACGGTAAGGAAACCTTCCAACACGTCGAAGTTGGCTTTCTGACGGAGCAAGCGCTTGATAGCCCAGTCAAAACGTATGTATCTATCTTTCAGTCCTCCCATAATACAATAGGTTTAATGCTACTTTACAAAGTTACAATTATTATTCTGAAAACACGGCATGAAGCAATTAATTTTTATTGTTGTCCTGTAAATAATACATCTCCCTTATATTGCTTCATGCCTTTCTCATATTGCCGCAGCAGAACAACAATATTGCCGCAGAAGGACAACAATATTGCCGCAGCAGGACAACAATGTTGCCACAGAAGACTAATGAGAACGACGTAGCAGATTAGACAACGGATAGAATGATAGATGAATGGTAGATGTCTGGTAGATAGGCTGGCAGATATAGCTCTCAGAAGTACATCTGCCAGTCTTTAACATGCTCGTAATGTGTAAGTTACGGCAATACTGGGAGATATGGTAGATTTTTTCGCGTACTGATACTTTACTATGATATATTGCTTCTATATAAAAAAGGTTTTCCGAATGAACAAAAAAGGCTATGACATTGCTGCCATAGCCTTGTATCTGATGCGAAGTTATATCTTCATCTTATAGCTTAACCTTATACAAGATTGCGATGTTTCGCTTGACTGTCTCGTTGTCCGGGTCGAGCTCGTGCCAACGCATAAAGTATTTACGAGCCAACTCCTTGCTCTTCTTCACATTGAAGTAGTAGCCAACCAAATAACGAGTTGCCATCAACTGCCAAGAAGCATTTGCAGAAACGCTATTATACAGCTGCAAAGCAGGTTGCAATCCAACGCCTGCCTCTTGATCAGGGTCAATTAACGGACTCAACTGAAGCTGATTGATATAGCCATAGTCTGCATAATCAGGGAATCGTTCTGCAGCCTGTCCATATATATCAAAGGCTTTCTTATAAGCTGCCACCTGCTCCATTCCGACACACTCTTCCGCCTTATCCTTATACATCACAGCATAGTTCTGCAGATGGAAATAGTTCAGCTTACCATTGCTTTCAACAGTATTGATATACTCTTGATAAGCCGTTTCTGCCTTATCGTATTCGCCCATATCCTTATAGGTATTACTGATAACACCCATTGCAGAAGCTACCTGATCATCTTTAATTGTCGGGCTCTTTAGCAATTCCTTCAACACATCTATTCCCTGATTTAACTTATTGTTATTAATAAGTGCCTTACCATAATTCAAGTAATTCAAATCGGTAATAGCAGTGTCTTTGCTTGCGATCAAAGTTTCACTATACTCCAATGCCCTTGAAGCGAACAACTTCTTATACTCATAAAGAGCATCACCCTGCTGCTTCTTTACAAGATCATACGCTCTGTTCGCCCAATCCGCACCAGTGGAGAGAATATAATAGTATGCAGGATATCTTACCAAACCACTATCGCAAATATTCATAATGCGCGTATAGAGTTGCAACTTTGTGTTACCATCGGCATTGTCCACAAAAGTATATACCATTCGGGCCTGTGATGTATAGTCGTCAGCCTCTAAAGAGTCCTTTTGAGCTTCATCATACAACTGAACGCCCTTTTGAATCTCATTTGTAGTAAGACCATATGCAGCATACAAACGTGCACAATCACGATTATATGGGAATGTAGGATTGGCTTCCTTAGCCATTGCGTAGATGTTTTCCAGCTTTGCTCTACGTTTACGTACTTCTTCTTGAGCCTCTGTATCGCCCGCAAACGCACGCTCTGTCACCTTGTCCAAACCTGCCTCTACAAATGATGCATACTTACGATACGTCCTGAAGTCGTTGGGAGCCATCTCTATCGCCTTCTTATAGTAGTTTACAGCTACTGTAGTATCGTCAGCCCACTTGTAGATGTCGCCCTTGAGCATATAGGCTGGACTATAATGAGGGTCGAGTTCTATTGCTTTGTCGATGTATTTCAAAGCGTATGTGGTATCGCTGACACCCGATTTGAGCCAAAAGGCATTGGCTGCGCCTACGTAGATACGTGGGCACACGCTTTTCTTGGTCTGTTGCGACTCGCAAATCTGCTGCACAATAGGTTCTACCTCAACGAGTGTGTGCGACACAATCTTCTCTATACCCAAAATTGCGGCTTCTACATCATTGATGGTCTGCACCTTGCGTGGCGAATTAGAACTTGACGCTTTGCTGGTCTTTGTCTTATTGCCAACCTTTGCCTTCTTCTCGGTCTTCGGTTTCTTCTCCTTCTTGTCCTTCAGCGAGACAGAAGCAATCGAAGGCGCAACAAGTGCGAAAGCGAGCAAGCCTATAGCGATTTTTCTCATGTTCATATCTTGTATAGCTTTAAGAGTGGCAGAGGTGTTGATACCTCCGCCCTATTATTTACTTATAATACGTACTGCACACCGATTATAGTGTGTACTGCACACCGAGGTTGAGTGTCTGGAACGTGCGCAGCTTCATCATATTAACGCCAAGCAGATTCGGGTCATAACGCACTACGTAGAGCTGCGGTGTGAGCGTCACAGCGATGTGCTTAGCCACGTTCATCTTTATCTTGATACCTCCATTGGCACCCATAAGCGGGCTGGTGTTGTACTTTCTTGGTGAGTACGACATGGTGTGCGAACTATTCACCTTTATCGAACCATCAGGTTCTGTGCTATTGCCTAACGACAGTAGCAATGCAGGACCAGCGAACAACTCCGCTTCAAACATACGATTGCTCTGGTAGCCTGAGCAGAGGTTGGTGACATTCAGCAAATAGTTGAGCGCCACGAAACCTCGCTTGTAGTTGTTCTTGAAGAGTCCGGTAGTGGTGTATTCCGTGCCATACTCGGTTGTGCCAGTATAGCTGTCCGGCGCAACGCTATTGATAGACAAGTATTCGAACGAAGCACGTACGCCATGCACCTTACCGAAGTGTCCTTCAACGAAGGCCTGTGCATTATAGTTGAACGCTGCTCCCTCGTATGTTTTCTTGGTGTTGAACAGCATCGTACCTGCGCCCAAACCGAAGCTAAGCGGAATGCGTGGTGCCTCATAGTCATCTTGCTTCCTCATACGATAGTTTGTAGCACGCGTATAGGCTGTGAAACCAAGACGAACCACTACTCTTTGGGCGTTGAAACGCTTCACTGCGTCTATGTTGCGATACGGTATTCGGTAGTTATAGTTGGTGAAGCTCGGTTCGAGGAACACCTGCAAGTCGTTGCTGAGGTTATACGAGAGGTGTAAGCCTGCCGTGTAGAACGTACTAATTGTGCGCAGATGGGTCTTCTGCTCTCGCATAATCCAACTAAGACCGCCACCGAATGCTAACGCCACGTTGAATGGTTGGTCGAAAGAGTAGTTCTTCATAAATCCTAACGGATTGATGAGAGCCTCTGCCGTTGCATCGGCGGTCATATCATGCAGGTCGACCACAGCATCGTCTTGCACTGGTATGCTTAGCATAGCGCGTCTATCCTCGTCCTGTTCGCCCATTGCCTCATGGGTTTTGTCCCATGTGGCTGAGGTGAGTCCTAAGCTAAGGCGCACACCTACCGACGGCGAGAACCATCTACCTACAGACATCTTTGTAGAGTGTCCCATCTTTGGGCTCACACCTTTACCTCCCACGCACCATGCCATGCCGCCTGAGAGCTCGGCAAACCATGGTGTACGCCATTTCTGCGGATGCCACTGCATTGTGCTGTCCACATATTCAGGGCGGTTCTTCATGTAGCGCATACGATCCTCGATAGAGAGGTTGTTGTGCAGATAGTACACCATACCGATGTTTACGCCATAGAAGCCTCCGAACTTATTATACAGGTGTCTTGACTTGATACCTACATACGGCTCTATTGTGAGGTATCCTTGCGGACCGGTGAATATCTTTCCCTGCACACCTCCACGTATTTCGTATCGTGTGCGATGGTTGTCAACAATGTTTGTTGTGTTGTGACGCACGCCAAAGCCAAACACTGTTGACACATCGAGCAGTCGAGACGGACGATAGCCGTCCATCAACGTCGACAGACTATATATCCAGTCGACAGAACCTTGCCACTGTTTATAGTTCTTCTTGTTACCTTCATAGTAGCCAAATCCCAATCCGGCTGTAAGGCGCACTGTATGGTAAGGGTTGAACTGCTTACCCACACTCACGTGCGCCATCGTGATTGGCGAGAGGTTATATCCTGCATATTCCAAGTCTTTATGCAATCCTCCGCCGAAGCCTAAGAAGAGGTGGTCGTACCACTTCTTTCTGAAGGTGTCGTCATAGCCACGATAGCGGTCCTCAAGCACGTACTTGAGGGCATTGAACTCCGTAGCGTAGTTGTGGCGAGTTTTGCCGATGGTGTCTTCCTCGCCCGACTCGTCCCATAGTGAGTCGGGCACCTGTGTGATAGCACGTGGAGCGACACTGAACGTTGTCGTTCTTGCTACACTACAGCTCAAGCCACCTATCAGACAAATCGCTGTTGCGTAAAGGCGTATGATGTTAATGCTCATTGTTCTTGGTCTTATTTGTTATCGTCAGCGGTGTTATCCTTGTTATCTGCCGACTGCACTTCTTCCTTTGTCTCACTTACAGCTCCGCTTTCCTCAGCCTTCTTACGGTCGGTGTAGGCTTTGAGTATCTCGAACTTCTTTCGATAAGCCGGAATATCTTTTCGCATATACTTCGACTTCTTACGGATATCATCGTTCACATTGCCCTCGTTGCGATACAGGCGTATGAACTTAGGCTCCAGATCAAAGCTATGCTGGAAGTAGGCGAGGTAGAACGGCACCTTGCTTACGTCAAGCTGCGGTCCGGTGTTCTTCTTTTTATACTCGTCAAGCTGCTTGTAGTACTCTTCCGCCTTCTCGGGGTCGGTGCGCAGCAGTTCGTTCTCCTCTTCTTCCGTGAGTTCTTTAAAACCACTGTTCGCTGCCGAGTAGTCGTCTATTTGCGGTTCGCGTCCCCACTCGTCAGCCCATATAATGCCTTTCAGATACCACTTCTTCGGGTTATCGTCGGGCATACGGTCGATAAGAGCCTCGCATTCTTTGCGCGATTTGTTAAGGTATCCGTGCAGCTCGGTGTAGATGATAGCACGGTTGTCGTCGCCCGTACTGAACACGTAGCGTTCCGCTTCCTTTATCTTTGCCACCTGCTCCGGGTCGGTTATCAAGCCCTGTATATAGAACGGGTAGCCTTGCTGGAATGTGATGAGCATACGTAGGCGCTTTGTAGCCTGCAGCTGCACATTCTTTTTCTCCAACATCTCAATGAAGAACATCGCGGTGTCGAGCTTTGCCTCCTGGAAGTACATCACGGCTTGGTTGAGCACCAACTGCTCGCGGTTTATCTTCACGGGGTTATAGCGGTCGCTCATATCCATTTGGTTCACACCCTTACGGAAGTCGATAAACGGCTTCAGGATGTTCACATCTGGCATACCTCTGCGACTTGCCATCAGTGCCATTTGGTTAGCCACGTATGGGGCAAGCTTCAGACGTGTGTAGTCCGACTGCGCAATGATGTGCTTGTAAGCAAGTGTTGTGATGGTGTCGAGCTCTAAGCTATCAGTGACTGTAGCCAAGAGGTTGAAGTAGTCACCGTTCGACATCTTCTTCTCGCCCGAGATGTATTCGCGCTTGTGTGCGAAGTAGTTCTCCACTGCCTCTTCTGCGTTCATAATATGCTTTATCTCGTAACGATACTTCACAACCATGATACGCAGGTTCTCAAGAATAGGCACGATGTCGCTCTCGAAGAACGGCTGTAGCTTCAACATGCCAAACACCTCGTTCGGTTTGTATGTCTCGATGGTGTTCTTCACTGCGTCGTACACCTCCTGATTGCCATTCTTGCCAACTTGCTCAAGCACGTCTTCCCATGTAAACACGCGTGGTTCGAGTGTCGACACACGTATATCCGAGCTCAAGTGGCGCTTCAGAATATTGCGAGCCACAGCCGCACGCTGTGTAGCAAGTCGGGTGTTGAGCTCCACACTACCCTCAGGCGAAGCACCGCCCTGTACCTGTACGTCCCAAAGCAAATCGCCGTACGACTTCAGCTCCTTCACGATGGCTTGTTGCTCTACTATGTTCATCGAGTCGTTGAGCAACACGTCCTTACCAACGGCGAACTTCAGTCGCAAGTCGCGGGTCACGTTAGCCATATTCTCCTCTGCTGCCTCCTGAAACTCGCTTGTGAGTGGCATATCGGCAGCCGTCACTGAGAAGTCGAGGAACTTCAATGGCTTGAACGCAAGGCATGAGCCGGTTGTCATCTCTCCGCTATCCCATGTGCGATGATGATAATCCTCGAGCACAACGCGATAGCTTCCTCGGTATGTCTTCTCCTTATCGGGCTTCTTAAAGGTGACATTGGTACTGTAAGCCACCTCCTTATCGCGCTCCAAAACGTACGATGGGTCATAGCCACGAGCCACCGAATCGTTCTTCATATAGTTGAAGCCCATACGCTTATCCTGCTTCTTATGATACTCTGCGCCCTCAAGTATTATGGGCTGCAGATAGGCTATAGTGTCTTCGGTCTGACAGTCGACAGCCATCGGCTGGCAGATGATGCGCGACTTCTCTGTGGTGTAACCCTCTGGGATGGTGAAGTTGACATTGAACGTCACTCTATCGCCGGTGTCCATACCTGGCACGGGCTTCATCGTAGGGTTGGTGTTGCGATACTTACCATCGACAACGGTCTCATCAAGAATTTGATCGCTACTCTCAAGCGTCACCGTAAACTTGTCTTGTCCCGACTTTATCTCTACTGCCTTTGCACCGTACTCCTCGTCGAAGACTACAACGCCCTGACCGCTCATGAGGAACTCCTCAATCTCACCATTCGACTTAGAGAGCTTGAATGCTATGCCGAGCGAACGTAGTTCTTTCTCCAATGCTTTCGAATCGCCACTGAACACCTTCGTGTTAGCCACGTTGATACGATTGGCTGCATCAAGAGCCTTATTGATAGAGCGGAATGATGTACAATACTGCACTGTCTTTGCAGGCTTTGGCTCGCCCTTCTTACCCATCTTCAAGTACACCTTGATCTTCACCTTACGCGAACCTCCGTCGTCCTGCTGCATGACGGCAGCCGTAGCGGTGAAGGTGACAAGCAGTATAGCTATCAGCGCGAAGCATATATGTCGTAAAAAGTTTCGTTTCATTGTTATTGTGTGTTATTATATTATTTGAGGATGTAAGCCACTGAGATGCCTATGCGTTGTGGCATGAGGTAATATCCTGATGCGTTCGGTTTGTTGAGTCCGCCTACCACATAGTCGCCGTAGTTATCTCCTGCGAAGTATTCCTTACGATTGTAGCCTACAGCAGCCACTCCGGCGTGGAAGTCGATAAAGAGTCGCTTCGTGACATTCATTACGTAACCAAAGGTGATGCCACCACCGTAAGCTATTCCTTTGTACACTTTTCCTTTTATAGAAGCATCGTAAATTGCGCCTACGCCTCCGACGCCAACGAATAAGCTGTGCATCGGACGTCCTGAGAAGTAGTATCTGTATTCGGGCTGTGCTGCCAACAACTTTATGTTCTTGCCATACGGCTTATTACATCCGAGCACATTGAGTCCGAGGGTCGACCAGTTGCCGACCGTCATCTCCAAACCGACGCTTGGTATCATGCACGCATCCATAAGCACATCGGTGTTGACGGCGAGCTTCTGCGCCCGAGCGGAGAACACTGCCGAGAGCATCAAGAATGTCAAGAGTAATTTCTTCATTTTTACTATGTTATGTTTAAAGGTGCGGCATCGCGCTGCACCAGCGTGTTGCTTTATATATTGTGGGGCTTTGATATTTCTACTTTAGTGGGTGCTGCCCTGCCGTGGGCTACACCGGTTGTATGTTTTAGGGTGTTTGTTGGGTGTTGGAGTGTTTTTGTCTGAGAAATCATTAAGAGTGGGTATGGCTTAACGCCACACCCTCTCTATAATTATAATGCTTATTCGAGTTCGATTACGCGCTTCTCCCACGGAGTGAGCTCGCCATATGTCTGAATCTGCTCTGGGTCAGAAACTGAGATTACGATGTCATACTCGTAACCAGCTTGCCAAGGCTCACCATCGACCGCAACACCAGCAGTAGTCTTGAATACTGGCTTAATCTCGTACTGTGCTGCCTTGTACACCTTTTCGGGTGCATCGGAGAGGTAGTACTCTACACGCAAGCGGAAGATACCCTTGTTAGCTAATTCTGCAGCGTCTGTACCAAGGTAGCCATTGTCTTCATACTTGTAAGAGCCGTCATCGTTAGTACCAATCTTTGTCGGTACAGGGAGGAGGAAGCCGTCACCAACAGTAACCTTTGTGTTATCGCCGAGGTACGGACCGTTAGCTGGGTCGCCGATAACATTGCCTTCCTTGTCCTTCAACTTGAAGGCAGTAGCCTCAGTCTTATGGTTATTAGCAGTAGTCCAATCGACAACAAACTCGCCTTCCTTACCCTTAACATCGTCAGTCAAAGCATCGAGACGATTGTCGAGGTCAGCAATAGTAAGTGTACCTGCGTCAGCCACATTGAGGAGCTTAGCCGACTTGATACCCAACTTTGCAACACGAGTATTTTCGCCGCTACCCTTTTGGAGGATGATGTTGAACTTCATGAGCTTGTGCACGAAGGTGAGATTCGGACGGCTCTCCTTGTGTGCCTTCTCATTCCATTCCTGACCGGCCTCCTCTACGTGCTTCTTCTTGTCGCGCAGATACTTTGCGCTGTAAGCGTCCGCCTTGTCAGGATCATCTGGTTTTACGAACGACTTACCCCAGATAAGATCGGTTGTGCCGTCCAGACCTGTTACCTTCACGCTGTACTTATTGCCGTTGTGCACCACATTCGCTGAGTAAGGATAATAGCCATAGAATGTATAGCTGTACTGGCTACCCATCGGGTAATAGTGATTTGTCTGTGTTGTACCACCATTCTCGTCGAAGAGTGTAAGGTTTGTGACACGCTTGCCTAAGTCGGCATCGTCAGTAGTCACAGCCTTTGCCTGAATATTCTTCAACCAAAGGAAGTTAGGGTTGTCGTTGCCTTCCTGCCAAGTAATTTCCTGCTTAGCTGCAATCTTGCCAGTAGCAAGACAGAAGAAGCCGAGGTTCTTGTCGGCAGGTGTATCGAATGTGCCGTCATATTTGCCATCAACAACATTGCCGAGCGATGCGCGGGTCTTGTTTGCCTGCTGACCAGCAGAAAGCACGATAGGCACATCAGAGTTCAGTCGCTGATTGTTGCTACCGCCAGCGAGGTCGTCCTCGTTTGTGCAGCTGGTCATAAACATGGCAGCAGCCATTCCCATTAAGAATATATGCTTATTCATTTGTTTGTTGAATTTATTGTTTTTCTAAAAAAACGTTTATTCACTGGGACTGTTGAAACACTAGTCTCTTCCTCGCCTTTTGCAGCGAGGAAGAGAGTTTATATATCTCCAATCCCTTTCTGCAGGGGCAAGCCCCTACGCTTTATATATGCCCCCTTATGCGGTTGCATACTCAAATAGAGATTCTTATCAGATGCTCTGATTAAGGAGCTGGAGTATATGTGCCTTCGTTCGGATTGCGGTCGTCGTCGATATCGATTGAACCACCATCAGCCCAAGGTACGAGAGTAGCTGTAACCCTGATGTCCTCAAGACCGTAAACAGTGATAGTAACCTTGTAAGACTTACCCGGCTCAAATGTCTTTGTACCGTCCATCTTGATAGTAGCCTTCTGCTCAAGAGGCATAGTCACCTTAGTCTCACCAACCTTCTGAAGAACATCCTGAGAAAGAGCGATTGTAAGAGGATACTCTGTCTCACCAGGAGCAACGAGGAGGGCCTCGCCTACCTTAAGAACATCACCTATTGTTGCAGCATCATCTGTCCATGTCAAAGAAACAGGCTCAAGAGCAACGAGTGCTTCGTTGTTGTCTGCTGCTGTAGTAGAACGTTGCTTCAAAGTGAGAGGAGAAGCAGCACCAGTGAAAGTAAGGAGGTCTGCAGCTTCCTTAGTCGCGCCTGTGTAAGCTACAGTAAGAGTACCAGTTGTCTTTGAGTCTACAGAAACACCAGTTACCTTAACAGCGTCTGTATTGCCACCTGCTGGGAGACCCGCTGTTGCCTTAGATCCTGCACGTACCTCGAATGTGAAACGTGTGAGGAGGTGGTTGAATGTGATGTTCGGCTGAACGCCCTTACGTGCTGCATAAGCAGAGTAGAAGTTGTCAGCATAGCCGCCAAGAGCAGTAACCTCATCGTTAGAAGGAGCAGCCTGGCCTGCCATGATGTCCTGTGAACCATCGATTGTGATATCAACAACACGCTTTGTAGCCTGATCCGCAGCAACCTCATCACCATTGTCGTTTACAGTCTTTACAGTAGGTGTACCACCTGCCACAGCATCGTCAACGCGATAACCCCAGAAGTCGTAGTTGCCGCTAACTGGGTAGTAAGCGATAGTGCCGTCAGCTGTAGTAGCCAAACCAGATGTAACTGTAGTAGGAGCCGTAAACTTCTTGTTGTTGAACACCTCTGTTTCAGCAGCTGCTGTAGCGCCAACAGCCGGTCTGCCACAGGCAGCGGCGCACCGCTTCGCCCCAACGAGCACCGCTTATAGTGCT
>ERZ791612.781-NODE-781-length-16240-cov-6.351251_pt1 | contig 16240 bp, 15 predicted proteins | sample MGYA00509963_ERZ791612 | MGnify/ENA primary metagenome ERZ791612 (study PRJEB30046, sample SAMN00791906) | human gut metagenome | study: EMG produced TPA metagenomics assembly of the A metagenome-wide association study of gut microbiota in type 2... | reverse complement strand
GTCCATCGAAATGTTTGGCAAGAAGTGTCTCGGAGATTTCCGGTCCGAAGTTTCCAAGATATACACAAAGTGCATTACATCCTGCTTTTTTGATATCTTCCAGAGCCTGAACCATATGAATTTCACTCTCTACGATACAGATTGGACATTCGTAGATGTCTTTTGCATCATATTTTTTAGCATAAGCTTCTACAAGAGCTTTTCTTCTGTTTACGGAAAGGCTTTCCGGGAAACAGTCACGGCTTACAGCAACGATTCCAACTTTTACTTCTGGCATGTTATTCATGATAAAAATTCCTCCATATTTATATAGTAGATATTTTATGTTTCGTTTCTTAGTTCACGATCAGTCGATTCCGACCTTTTTAATCGATTCCGACATTCTCACCCTTCAGTCCGTTGAATGCGCCTTCGATAGCTGCTTCCTCGTGACCGATCAGCCATTTATTTTTAGCGGTAAGGAGCTTGTCCTCTCCTTCTGCTGCTTTTTCAAAAGTCAGTTCTGTGTTTGTTCCTTTCGGAAGAACTACAACACACTGGAAACCACTTTCATTTACATGACACGGTGCATAATGAAGTGTTGTTGCATATACTTCAATTGCTGTACCTGCCGGAACAAGAAACGCCTCTACTTTGGATGTGTCATATGTATAATCCTTTTCTACATCCTGCTGATGTCCGATCAGCAATACCAGGTCTGTCACTGCAACATTGATTTCGGAGCTGCGGTGGTATTCCAGACCATTTAATTTCTTATTATGTCCGTTGCAATATCCGATTTCGATCGGCAGACCGCCATATCCTTTGTTCTGCAGTTCTTTTGCAACCGGCAGTGCTTCCATTTCTTCTACGGAAGGAACGTAAGTTACATCCTCCGGCACCGGAGTATGCTTCATTTCCTTCAGGAGTTCCGTAAAATCATACCCCTCCAGTACTTTACCATATCTACGGAACGCGTCATCTGCTACATTCTGAATCTTCACCTGAAGTTACCTCCTTTATTTTTATGTTGAAACCATCATATCATGAAGTCCTTTTCCTTTCGCCAGTTTTTTTGTCCTCTTTAGTGCACTTTTTTGACCTTTGTATTTTTCCAATTTCATAAACAGTTTGATAAACACATAAAAAACAGGCGTTTCTGATTCGCCTGTTTTTGTATTTTTATTCTTTATTTTTCTCTTTCAACTTCACTTGGCAAAATACCATATCGTTTCTGGAATTCTCTTGTAAATGCACGACTGCTGCTAAATCCGTTATCCATTGCAATCTGGCTGATCGTCTTATCAGAATTCAGAAGTTCCCGATACGCATAGGTCATACGAATATCCTGCAGATACGTCTTAAAATTGACATTTGCATATTTCTGAAACATTCTGGATAAATATGCATCGGAATAACCGAACATATTCGCCACTTCAGTCAGTTTGAGTTCTTCCTGATAATGCTCTCTCATATAGGAAGTAATTCTTGCAAGCGCATCCAGACGGCGGCTGTGGCGCACTTCCTGCTCTCCCGCCTCATCCAGACGGTAATGGTTGACCAGCAGATACAATACATCATAATAAAAGGAACGAATCTTAAACTCATACCCGGTTCCTCGCTTGCCGTATAATTTATACATTTCCCGTATCAACCGCCAGAGCTGTGAATCCGTCTCCTGCTCATTTGCTGCAAATCGGATAAAACGATGTGCGGTAAAATAATCCTCGAACTGTTTCAGCGGAATCTGAAGGACTGCTGTATGATTTTCCTCCGGGGAATCTATCGAATGTACTTCGTTGGAGTTAATGATCATCAGCTCCCCTGCTTTGAGCGGATGTTTTTCATCATTTAAATAAAATGTAAGAGAGCCTTCCATCACGGCAAAGATTTCGATGGATGTATGCCAGTGTTTTTCTCTCACATAATTCCCCTGGCTCCCTTCAAATAAGAAAAATTTAAACGGCAATCCCTCATCCGGGATCACCAGTTCATGCTGGAATTCCATGTCATAACCTCTTTCCTGTAATCGTTTTTGATGATATTTATACAAACAAAATTAACTATTTTCAATTAATTTATATCATAACATGAAGATATTCCTTTTACAAGCAAGGGAAAATAAGTGGTCTCACCGGGAATCCTTTATTTTCCATATATAAATGCCCTTATACTAAATGGCACATCTTTATACTCTGGCCAGATCACTGCAAAGAACACAAAGATTGCCAGCACGATCAGCGCCACACAAATCGCCGCATAAACTTTCCTTCGAATTCCCTCTTTTTTGATCTGTACATCAAAAAGATTTCCATATCCCATTACCATGAAATACGTAAGCGGCACGATCATTGGCAGACTGTAACGTCCCTGTGGCTGATAATCCGATGCATAAGAATAATATGCATTCAATATATTCGGAATGATCATCGCAGCCAGCATGCACCAGTTGAAAATCCCCTTCACACTCCACTGTTTTTTCACACGGATTGCAAAAGTCTTCACCGGATGCAGGAATATCAGAAGAAATCCCGCTTTAATAAAGTCCAGATAATTGTTGATCAGTTCGTCCAGTCCTCTCCACATGGGAAGAGTGCGGCAGCTGTCTATCCGGTCACAGGAAACTGCTTCAGGGGATTCCAGGCAAGATACAGGTGCAAGTGAGCCTTCTGTCAGACGCAGGATGCTTCCTACAGTATACTGGTCAGGGGTTTTGGTAAGTTTGTATCCGCCGCCTTTTCCGCGGACTCCGGCAAGCATTTTATCTTTTACAAGAATTTTAATGATCCCTTCCAGATATTTTTCAGAGATCCCCTGGCGTGCGGCTGTTTCCTTAAGCGGAGTATATCCGTCTTTCTGGTGCTCTGCCAGGTCGATCATAATACGCAGTGCGTAACGCCCTTTTGTTGAAACTAACATAGTCATTCTCCATTTCGTGTTATAAACCTATTATACAGCAAGGTTAGTGGTAGAGCAATGGGAATTGCGGTTTAATAGTAATGAAAAATAACAGTTTAATAGCAATGAAAATAACAGTTGACAAATGCGTATATTATGTTTAGGATAATAAGCGAGAATCCTCGGTTATTCAATTGCCGAGATGAAAGCGTCTGAAACGCAAGTAAAATCGAAAATATGTTCGATTTTACTTGCGTTTCTTTCCATATAACAGTATACTATGTGTATGAAAGAGAATTTAATACATTCAAGAACTTGTGTATATAATATTAATTACCATGTGGTATGGTCAGTGAAATATCGCAGGAAAATTTTATCAGCAGAGATTGAAACTTATCTAAAAGAACTGGTTCAGAAAATAGCATCCGATAAAGGTTTTACGGTTCATCTTTTTGAAGTTGGTGAAGGTGATCATATCCATTGCTTTGTTTCTGCACCGCCGAAACTGTCAGTGACAGATATTGTAAAGTATTTAAAAGGAATTACAGGAAGAAAATTCTTTGAAAAATATCCGGCAATCCGTCAGAAACTTTGGAAAGGTCAGCTTTGGAATCACTCATATTATGTAGAAACAATCGGTTCGGTGTCGGAAGAAAATATCCGACGCTATATCGAGCATCAGAGCAAATCTTACTAGAAGGAGGGAAAATATGCTGTTAACACATGAAACAACCATTGTATTAAATAAAAATGATGCAAATATTGTTGGACACATGTGTTATGCGGCTTACAAGCTTTGGAATGTTTGCAATTATGAAAGAAACAACTACAAAAATCTGGGATTGGAGAAATATCCTGACTGGTATTATCAGAAGTCCAAGCATAAAGATGATCTGTGGTTCAAATCACTCCCGTCACAGACTGCACAGGAAATCTGCAAGCTTTTGGACAAGTCATGGAAATCCTTTTACCAGTTAAAAGAAAGTGGAGGTATCGAGAATCCGGGAACACCAAGATATAAGAAAGATAAAATGCCGATTACGTATATGCAAAATGGTATTCAACATGAAAACGGATCTTATAATGTAAGACTTTCTTTACCAAAAAAGCTGAAGGAATATATGGCTCATACCTATGATATTCGTGCTGCATACCTTTATTTGAAAAATCCTGTTTTTTCAAACATGGATATCATAAAACAGATAAAAATATATCCTCCGGCAAATGACGGAACCAGCAGGATCCTTGTTATTTATGAGGTGGAAGATGTTTTGCCAGAAGAGGATAATGGACATTATCTGTCGATTGATCTGGGCTTGCATAATCTTATGACTTGTTATGATAATGTAGGGAAAACTTTTATTATTGGAAGGGAATATCTTTCTCTTTCTTATTTTTATAACAAGGAAATCGCGAGAGTCCAGTCACAATGGGGCCGGATCCAGGCTGCAAGGGAAATGGAGGATCTGAAAACATCTAAGCATCTGCAGAAACTCTATCGAAAGAAAAATGACTGTATCAAAGATTATATTCATAAGATGACACGATATATCACGAACTATTGTGTAAAGAATGATATTCATACGGTTGTAATTGGAGATATAAAGGGGATTTGTAAAGAGAGAAACCTGGGGAGGAAAACCAACCAGAAGCTTCACAGTTTGCCATATGCCCGTATCTATATGCAGTTAGAATATAAGCTTAAAATGAAAGGGATTTGCCTGATAAGACAGGAAGAAAGCTATTCCAGTCAATGTCCGCCGCAGTCAGAAGAAGTATCGCACATTTATGCAGAGAAAAGAAATCGAAAAAAGCGTGGCATCTACATTGTAGATACCGTGATCTACAATGCAGATGCAGTAGGAGCTTATAATATTTTGAAAAAGTATCATGCCGTATCCGGCAAAGAAATTGATATGCCCGTAACCGGGCTGAGCAGTACAAAAATAATAAAAGTAGCTGTGTAACCCATCTGGGTAGCAGTAAGGGTGTCATGGACGCACCTCTGGAACTACGGAGCTATGCTTCGTAATCAGATGCTCGGTAATTCAATTGCCGATGTAGTTCACAATGGCAGAATGCTTATGAAAAATGGCTTAAATACGTTAAAAATAAGACAAAATGTAAAAAGCATACAATGGAGAAAATGTGGGAAAAAGAAAGGAGAAATGAATGAAAACCAATACGGATCTGTTTGAAAAAGTTCCGGTACCTAAAGCAGTGGCTACTATGGCTGTTCCTACCATGATATCTATGCTGGTAGTTGTCATTTATAACATGGCAGATACCTTTTTTATTGGTCAGACCCAGGATTCGCTGCAGGTTGCTGCTGTATCTTTAGCAACACCGGTATTTATGATTTTTATGGCACTTGGAAACCTGTTTGGCATCGGTGGAAGTTCGGCTATTTCCAGGGCACTGGGAGAAAAGCATAAGGAGCGTGCCTGGCATATCAGTTCATTCTGCTGCTATGGTGCACTGGGACTGGGCGTGATCGTGGCAATTTTTTCTGTACTTGGGATGGAAGTGATTTTGAGACTGATCGGAGCCAGTGAAAATACCATTGGTTTTGCCAGAAAATATCTGCTGATCATTTCCATTGGTGCGCCAACGATCCTGTTTTCCACTGCATTTGCCAATATCTTAAGAGGAGAAGGCGCGGCCAGAGAGTCTATGGTGGGAAACCTGCTTGGAACTATTGTAAATATTGTGCTGGATCCGGTTATGATCCTGATGTTAGGCTGGGGAGTAACAGGCGCAGCATTGGCTACGATCATTGGAAATATTGCAGCATGCCTGTTTTATCTGCAGTATTTTCTTAGGAAAAAGTCTACTTTGACCATTAGTTTAAAGTATTTTAAGATAGGCGGAGGAATCGCAAGGGGAGTTGTAGCAATTGGTATTCCTGCTTCCTTAAATAATATTTTAATGAGTTTTGCAAACATTGTCCTGAATCAGGCATTAGTAGGATATGGAGATACGCCGGTAGCGGCAATGGGCGTTGCCATGAAATCGAATATGCTGGTAGTGTTATTACAGATCGGGCTTTGCGTAGGTATCCAGCCGCTGATCGGATATAATTATGGCGCAGGAAATAAGAAACGTCTGATGCAGGTATTTAAATTTACAGGTATTGTGTCTGTGGTCATGGGAACGATCCTGACACTGCTTATGATGGCAGCAAGAAAAACACTGGTACAGGTATTTATCAATGATGCCCAGGTTATTGCCTATGGTATCCAGATGGTCATTGCATTGCAGCTGTCAGCACCGTTTTTGGGGATCTTGTTCCTGTGTATCAATACGATCCAGGGAATGGGAAAAGCGATCCCGTCGCTGGTCCTGACTGTCTGTCGTCAGGGATTGATCTTTATCCCGCTGATCTTTATTTTAAATCATATGTTTGGACTGGAAGGCGTTATCTATGCACAGCCTGCAGCAGACTATCTGTCTATTGTGGTAGCGATCCTGATCTGTACCCATTTGTTCAGGAATATGGAGCATAGAAATGAGAGCGTTGAGGAATAAAAGGTACAAATAAGTAAGACAGGATTTGGGAGTGAGTATATGAAATGGTATGCTCACTCCTTTTATGTTATAGGTTCTCTCGGAGTCTTTCATGCACCTGCCTTTGCGGCTGACAAAAAATCTTTTCGCAAAATCAGGTACAGAAAGATTCCGAGAAAACATTTAAGAAGTTTTTGGATTTGCAGGTGAAAAATATTGATAATTTAATATTTTTTCGATAGAATCTATATGATGATGCCAGGGGCAAAAGAGTGGAAATCCGGAACAGGCTTGCCAGCAGGAGGATTTTTGGACTTGGGACCTGCTAAAAACATGAGTAAGAAGCCAGTATTTAAAGAAAAATAAGCGGATTAGGGATGTTTTTAGAATTGCGGAAGTGCAAAGCATACAGCAATTCGGTATCATCTGGAACGGTGATCAAAAAAATAAGAGCTTCTGATGACTAAAATCATCAAAAACCCTTAATAAAAAAAGAAAATCGGAGTAACAGGATTTGAACCTGCGACCTCTCGGCCCCCAGCCGAGCGCGCTACCAAGCTACGCCATACTCCGATGTTCATAACTATTATAGTATAACAGAAAAGAGGCTGTTTGAAAAGCCCCGATTTTGTTTTTTTGTAACTGTTCAGAGCCAAGCAAAATTTCAAAAAACAGGTATAAAATGCTTGCATTTTTAAAACTGTTTTTGAAATTTTATTTGGCGGATACGCCACACCGACGAAATGCGTAGCATTTTGGAGGTTGGCTCTGAACAGTTACGTTTTTTAATGTATACCGCAATGAGGAGTTTTTCAGATGATCAATAAAAAGACAGGCAGCAAAACAGATAAGAAAAGGATCGTAAGTTTTGATCTGGATATGACACTTTTAGATCAGGCTACATGGAAGATACCGGACAGTGCCATAGAAGCGGTGGAGATGCTGCGAAAAGACAGTATTATCGTCATCGCCAGCGGCAGAAATATGGATGGAATGGTCAGTGTGGGCTACAAAGAACAGATAAGGCCAGATGCAGTGATCCATATGAATGGAACCCGTGTGGTTGCCGGGGATGAACTGCTGTATGAGCATTTTATGGATAAAGAGCTTTTAAAACGCCTGCTTTCCTATGGGGAAGAAAGGGAAATTGCCGTGGGGCTGACGATCGATGATAAGGATTACTTTGTGAATCCGGCAGAGGTAGAACGGATCGACAAGATCCGCTGGGGAGAGAGCATGCGTGATTTTCAGGATCCCTGGAAAATGCTGGAACTGCCGGTACGCACGTTAGCTTATATTGGAGAAGCTGGTCCGGTGTCTGATCTGGAGGCACATTTTCCGGAACTTAAATTTCCATTATTTTCCAGCCGGTTAGGGGCAGATATTATAGAAATACAAGCATCCAAGGCAAATGGACTGGTACGTTTATGTGAATACTATGGAATGGATATAAGCCAGACGGTGGCATTTGGAGACAGCATGAATGATTATGAGATTGTTCAGGCAGCAGGAACCGGGATTGCCATGGGAAATTCAGTCCAGAAGCTGAAAGATGCGGCTGATTATGTGACAGATGATATTGCCCGGGATGGAGTATGGAAGGCATGCAGACACTTTGGATGGATATAGATGAAAATATGCAGCCATGTGAGTACAGGAGAAGGAGATAGAATATGAATACAATGAATGGCGGATCAGCGGAAAAAATGACCGTGGATCAGAAATTAGAATTGCTCAGAACAAAGATGAAGGAACGTGGCATGGATGCCTATATGGTGCCTACTGCTGATTTTCATGAGTCTGAATATGTGGGAGATCATTTTAAATGCAGACAGTTCCTGACAGGTTTTACCGGTTCTGCGGGAATTGCAGTAGTGACCATGAAGGAAGCATGCCTGTGGGTAGATGGAAGATATTTTGTCCAGGCGGCAGTACAGCTTCAGGGAACTTCTGTAAAAATGATGAAAATGGGGCAGGAAGGCGTGCCTTCTGTAGCCGGATATCTGGAAGCAGAAGTGCCGGAAAATGGCTGTCTGGGTTTTGACGGAAGAGTAGTCAATGCATTGACCGGCATTGATCTGGAAAAGCGCCTGAAAGAAAAGAATGCAAGGATCCTTTGCAGTGATGATCTGGTGGGTGAGATCTGGGAAGACCGTCCGGCGCTGTCCATGGAGCCGGCATGGGCATTACATGAGAAATATGCAGGAAAGACAGCAGAAGAAAAATTAAAAGAGCTTCGTGCAAAAATGAAGAAGGAACATACGGATATGTATGTCCTGACATCGCTGGATGATATTGCATGGCTGTTAAATATCAGGGGAAATGATATTGCTTATAATCCGGTAGTGCTTTCCTACGTGATCGTAACAGAGGATAAATTGTATCTGTTTGTAAATGAAAAAGTGCTTCACGGAGAAGCATATCCATATATGGATAATTATCATGATATAGATATGGTTAAATACCTGAAAAATTTAGGAACAGAAATACTGCCTTATGATGATATTTATAAAATGGCAACAGATATTACCGGACATAAGATTCTTATGGAGAAGCAGCATATCAATTATGCGTTGTATAACGTGCTAAAGGATAAGAATGAACTGGTTGATAAGATGAATCCCACTTCTGATGCGAAAGCAGTGAAGAATGCGGTTGAGATTGAAAATGAGAAGAGGGCTCATATTAAGGACGGTGTAGCTGTTACCCGTTTTATCTACTGGTTAAAGCACCATATTGGAAAAGAACGTCTTACAGAGCTGGGTGTCCAGGATAAGTTAGAGGAATTCAGGAAGGAGCAGGAAGGCTATATTGAGCCAAGCTTTGCTACGATCTCTGCTTATGGGGCGAATGCGGCTATGTGTCACTATTCTGCAACAAAGGAAAGTGATACGGTACTGGAAGATCATGGATTTTATCTGGTAGATTCCGGTGGCCAGTATTATGAGGGAACGACAGATATTACCCGTACCATTGCGTTAGGAGAGCTGACAGAGGAAGAAAAAGAGCATTTTACTCTGGTCCTTATAAGCATGCTGCGATTAAAAGAAGTGAAATTTTTATATGGGTGCAGAGGCTTAAGCCTTGATTATGTGGCAAGAGAGCCATTTTGGAGCAGAGGACTGAATTTTGACCATGGAACTGGTCATGGCGTGGGCTATCTGTTAAATGTTCATGAAAGACCAAATGGTATCCGCTTCCGTATGGTGCCGGAGCGACATGATAATGGTGTTCTGGAAGCTGGAATGATCACTTCTGATGAACCGGGACTTTATATTGAAGGAAGCCATGGTATCCGTACAGAGAACCTGATCCTTTGCGTAAAGGATGAGAAGAACCAGTATGGCCAGTTTATGAAGTTTGAGTTTCTTACCTTTGTACCGGTTGATAAGGATGCGGTAGTGAAGGAGCTGATGACAGAGAGAGATATTGCTCTTTTTAACGCATATCACAAAGATGTGTTTGAGAAGATCAGTCCATATATGGATGACCAGGAGAAAGAGTGGTTAAGAAAGGCAACGGCCCCGATTTAAGGGACCATTGCGGCCAGCTTCAGGTATCTGTGCAGGTTGGGAATGCATTAAAGATGTATCTGCTAAGTTTGCTGGATTATTCTGCGTATGGAAGATCTACCATGGTATAGTCATGGTGGATAGCAGGGAGGATCTTGTTTAACAGGTCTTCTGTGCGGAATTTCAGGCTGGAGGTGTTGATGCATGGATGACATCCGAAGTAAGGATGATTCTTTAGGATATCTTTGTCTATGAGCAGCCGGACTTTGTTTTCTGGATCGTTCATCAGACCGAGAACACTGACAGAACCGGGAGTGATGTTAAGGTACTGTTCCATAAATTCCGGTTCGGCAAAGGAAAGGCGGGCGCTGCCGATCTGCTTGGAGAGAGCGGCTGTTTTGAACTTTTTGCGGCCTGGAAGGATCAGCAGATAGAAGGCAGTTTTCTGGGTATTGCGAAGAAACAGGTTTTTGCAGATTTCAATGCCTAAAAGATTACCTACTTCCTGGCATGCTTCCATAGTGGGAAGTGTGTCATGGTCTGCACGGGCATAGGCGATTCCAAGGGAGTCTAACAGGTCATAGGTGCGTATCTCCTTTGGAAGACGGCTGGTAGTATCTGCCGGGCGGCCAGTGTATATAGTATGGTCAATATAGTAAGAAACAGGATCTTGTGATGTGGATGTTTCGCTCATAAATGTCACCTCGTTGTTTTAGGATGTTTGGATGTTAATAAGTACGATTATAAGAGCGAAGAAATAAATTGTCGATAGGATATGAATAAAAAAGGTGTAAAAATGCAGGAAAAAAACGTGCAGGGAAAGAAAAAACAGGAAAAGAAAGTTCAAGGGAATAGATCCCAGGAAAATAGAATACAGGGAAAACGAGTACAGGAAGGAAAAAAACAGGGAAGCCCCAAAAGGGAAAATAAAAGACCGGAAAGCAGAGCTGTGAAAGGGGTAAAGCCAGAGCAGAAGCAAAGGTCAGAGCAGAAGCAGAGAACAGAGCAGAAGCAAAGGTCAGAGCAGAAACAGAAGGCGGCAAAGTTTGGAAAGCCGGTTCTGAAACAGCAGTCTGGCCAGAACGTGGAAAAGGGAAAGAAGAACGCTAAAAAGAGCATGTGTCCTGTTATGCGTCAGTGTGGCGGATGTCAGATGCTGGATATGCCTTATGCAGAGCAGTTAAAGACGAAAAGAAAGCGTCTGGAAACATTGTTGAAGGGAATCTGTCCTGTAAAAGACATGATAGGAATGGAAGATCCGTTTTATTATAGAAACAAAGTTCATGCTGTATTTGATAGGGATAGAAGGGGCAATATTATTTCCGGTATTTATCAGGAAAATACCCATAATGTAGTACCTGTGGAGAAGTGCATGATCGAGGACCAGAAGGCAGATGAGATCATTGGCACTATTCGCGGTATGTTAAAGTCCTTTAAGATCCGTACATTTGATGAAGATACTGGTTATGGCTTGCTGCGCCATGTGCTGATCCGCAGAGGCTTTGAAAGTGGGGAGATCATGGTGGTACTGGTAACAGCTTCCCCTGTATTTCCGTCAAAGAATAATTTCGTAAAGGCATTAAGAGAGAAACATCCGGAGATCACCACCATTGTCCAGAATATCAATGGACGGGGAACCAGCATGGTACTGGGGGAAAAGGAGCATGTGCTGTATGGAAAAGGATATATTGTGGATACGCTGTGCGGCTGTAGCTTCCGTATTTCTTCCCGTTCTTTCTATCAGGTAAATCCGGTCCAGACGGAGAAATTGTATACAAAGGCTCTGGAGCTGGCTGGACTGACTGGAAAAGAGACGGTTGTGGATGCGTATTGTGGTATAGGAACTATTGGTATTATTGCAAGCAAAAAGGCCCAAAATGTGATTGGCGTGGAATTAAACCAGGATGCAGTCCGGGATGCCATCAACAACGCCAAAATGAACCAGATATCCAATATCCGTTTCTTCTGCAATGATGCCGGCCGTTTCCTGGTCAATATGGCAGAGGCTGGTGAAAAAGCCGACGTAGTCATCATGGATCCCCCGAGAAGCGGAAGTACCGAAGAGTTCATGGATTCCATTGCAAAGATGGGAGCGAAAAAAGTAGTTTATGTTTCCTGCAACCCAGAGACATTGGCAAGAGATCTGGCTTATATGAAGAAGCTGGGGTATAAGGCGAAGGAAGCAGTAGGATTTGATATGTTTCCGGCTACGGAGCATGTGGAAACAATTTGCAGTTTAACCCGCATAAAATAAGCATTTCCAAGGCTTTTTGAAGTGTGGAAAAGGGCGGTTTGCCACCCATTTGCCACTCTAATTCTAAAAAACTTCACTGAACACAAGAAAAGCATTGAACCCGTTGAACTTTTGACGGATTTAGTGCTTTTTCAGAGGGTGTAAAAATTCTTTTGTCTATGGAAAGTAAATCTTTCTGATAAGAAATAGATATGTAAAATTTTGCTGTCGAATTAATGATTATGCGGCTGTCGAATATATCTTTGTACTTACAGTATTGCCATGTAGGAAAATTATATACATCATTTTCGATTTTTTTGCATGACAAGTAAGGCATCATGATTATTGCCTTTTGTGGGCTCTGCCCACACCCGACCTCTGGAATAGGATCGGAAATTTCTGGCAATATTATAAATGCCGAAGGAATAGACAGAGAGCAGGAATAAGGGGCTTAAAAGAGCTTCCCCATTCCCAATGTCATTAAGTTAGTATGACGCATAAAGATCTCTATATCTGAAATGGTATAGGGGTCTTTTTATTTTTCGAAAACAGTTGACATTTATATTAATGTGCGCGGCCGATTTCGCTACGGATTGATAATAAAGGCAGCGAAATCGGCCCTTGTAATTAAGAAAAACTTAATTACAGGGAGGTATCATATGAAACCGAAACACATTAAAAAAGTTTTGATGTCAGAAATCAATAAAGTTGCAAACAATCCGAAGGACTATTGCTTTCATCCTGATACGGACTTTACCCGAAAACGGAAAATTTCTATGAAAGCAGTGTTAACAGGAATTATCGGTATGGGAAGCGGCAGTCTTACAAATGAATTAATAGACTTTTTTCACGCTTCCCCTCAAATGCCCACACCATCTGCTTTTTTACAGCAGAGAAGTAAGATTAAGCCTGAAGCTTTCCGTTCCATATTGGACGGCTTTAACGAAACAATTACGAAAGGTTTTTCAGAAAAGATGCCTATATTTGCTGTTGACGGTTCAGACATTCAAATTGCTACAAACCCTGGGGATACTGGATCATATTATCCTGGAAGCAACGGACAAAAAGGATATAATCTTTTACATTTAAATGCACTGTATGAGATTGATTATCATATTTATGCAGATTCAATTATCCAGAAAAGCAAAAATTGTAATGAACATAAGGCTCTTCAGGAAATGGTTGATCGATCGACCATACCAGAAGCTCTTATTATAGCAGACCGGGGTTATGAATCTTATAATAGTATGGCACATATTCAGGAAAAGGGCTGGTACTTCTTGATACGTATTAAAGATGGACATGGAAGTATAAAAAGCAACCTGGAACTTCCAAAAGAAAAGCTTTTTGATCTGAAGATAAATCTTAACATTACAAGGAAACAGTCAAAAGAAGTAAAGGAACTGCTAAAGGATAAGAACCATTATCGGTATCTTCCTTCCAATGTGAATTTCGACTATTTACCTGCAAAAAGTAATTATAAAGATCCAGCCTCGTTTTATGGATTGTCTTTTAGAATTGCAAGATTCCAAATTTCAGAAGATACTTATGAAACCGTCCTTACAAATTTGGATAAGGAACAATACCCTCTTGAAAAATTAAAACAGCTTTATGCTTTAAGATGGGGAATTGAAACATCTTTCAGAGATTTAAAATATACTATTGGAATGTTGGATTTTCATTCAAAAAAGGTGATGTGTATCCAACAGGAAATCTATGCACATCTAATCATGTATAATTTTGCAGAAATGATTACCTCGCACGTAGTCATTGAAAAAAAGCAAAGAAAATATACATATAAAGCCAACTTCTCAGTTGCGTCGCACTTGTGCCGATTATTTTATCGTGGGAAAACGACATCACCTGATTTAGAAACCATTATCGCAAAGAATGTGATTCCCATACGCCCCGATCGTCATGGGGAACGGAAAGCAACTACTAAGATATTTCATGGTTTCTTATATAGAGTAGCATAAATTTGAATAAGTGAATATAGTTTTTTGAGGCAGATGAAAATCTGTCTATTTGTGTTTGGCAAAGATAGAAAACAGGCTGAAGAAAACTCCTCAGCCTGTTTCTGGGCAAACGCCAAATCAGCTTGCCTATGATAACTTAATGACATTGTCCCCATTCCTGCTTTTCTTTTCTCTTACAGATAAGCAGTAAGCCGTTCTCCGTAAAGGACTATCAGCTGATTCAATACCTGATCCCAGTTCCGGTATCTCTGCGTCCACTTTTTGACTACGTTCTCGCTGGCAAGATACAGCATCTTTTCCAATGCAGAATCGCTTGGGAATACGCTTTTCGTTTTCGTGACTTTCCGATACTGGCGGTTCAATCCTTCTATGATATTTGTCGTGTACATAATGCGTCTGATATCATTAGAAAACTGAAAAAAGGAACTTACATCTTCCCAATTATTTTCCCAGTTACTGATCGCGTACGGATATTTCTTCCCCCATTTTTCTTTCATGTTTTCCAGCTCTGTTAAAGCGGCTGTTTCGTTCGGAGCATTGTACACTTCTTTGAAATCCGAGGAAAACTTTTTCAGATCATTATAATTTACATATTTGAAAGAATTGCGTAGCATATGGATCACACATCTCTGGATCTCTGCCTGCGGATAAACTGCCTGAATAGCTTCTTTAAAACCCGGAAGACCATCCACGCAGAAGAAAAGGACATCTTTTACTCCGCGGTTCTTAAGATCATTAAGCATCCCAAGCCAGAATTTGCTGGTTTCATTTGCGCCTACTGTGATGCTGAGGATATCTTTGTATCCCTCCACTGTAACGCCAAGAACTACATACGCAGCACGACTCAGGATTCTGCCATCCTCACGTACTTTATAATGAATACAGTCCATAAAGACAAACGGATAAACCGGGTTCAGAGGACGGGACTGCCATTCCTTAACCTGAGGAAGTATTTTGTCTGTGATCTTGCTGACCATTTCAGCTGATAGCTCAATTCCATAAAGATCCTGGAGCTGGTCGTGGATGTCACGTGTACTCATACCACGGGCATATAAAGATATCACTTTTTCCTCAATCCCGGAAATATCTCTCTGGTATTTAGGGATGAGTTTTGGTTCAAACTCACCGTTACGGTCTCTTGGTACGTCGATTTGAAATTCACCGTATTGACTCTTTAAGTTTTTTGTAGAATGACCATTTCTTTTATTGTCTGTCTGTAGATCTCCCTTATGGTTTTTCTCGTAGCCAAGAGTTGCATCCAGTTCTGCCTCCATCAGCTCCTGCAGGATATCCTTGAAACTGTCTTTCAGAAGCGTGTATATATCTGCAACGCTATTAATGTTGTTTTCTGAGATGATCTGTCGAATTTGTTCTTTTGCAACTGCCATAAAAAATACTCCTTTTCGATAAGAATTGTCATATCTGAATTCTTACCAAAAAGGAGTTATTTTTTACCAAAAACACAAACTATTTTACACTACCCGACGATTTTACGCAATGTCATTAACTTTAGCAAAAAGCAGAAATCGTAAGCCTTTATAAAACTATGATTCCTGCTTTTTGTTTTTTATATGAGCATACGTATCCCCCTTCTCTATATGCGTATTTTTCAGCTCAGTACGCTCTTTTATGGGTATTCGAATATTTTCCTGCTAACCGCCCATTCGTTCTGATATAATGCCGATCAGGACGAATAGGAACAAGATTCTTACTGATATCTTCGTATATTTGCTGAAATAATATATTTCTCTTTTGATCATCCGTTTCAAGAAGTATATAAATCAGATCATTTTTTAAGATTCCAATACTGACAATCTGATTGATCATCATTTTATGTTTTCTGTTTGCTTCTTTCTGATCCAGTTCACGCTCTGTGTCTAATATGATATCTTCGGCTAAATTGCTCAGATATATAGTGCTGTATATATCTTGTAATAACAGAATGGGTTTTGTACCTGTAAAATTTTCTAACTGCAACCGACTCTTTAGTGTTTCATACGCAGTCTCTATTCCCCACCTCATATGATATAATTCTTTGATTTCTTCTGTATGAAATTCAGTTTGTGGAAGATTTGTAGCTAAAACTTCTAAACTTCCGTTTTCTAATAGGATTTTTACCATACGCAATGAAATTT
>ERZ791612.770-NODE-770-length-16451-cov-5.697609_pt1 | contig 16451 bp, 11 predicted proteins | sample MGYA00509963_ERZ791612 | MGnify/ENA primary metagenome ERZ791612 (study PRJEB30046, sample SAMN00791906) | human gut metagenome | study: EMG produced TPA metagenomics assembly of the A metagenome-wide association study of gut microbiota in type 2... | reverse complement strand
CAACAGTCATCATAACCATCTTCATAGCCACGAGCATAATTTTCATGGTCTGAGGATGTATTATTACCTGCGTTACGATGCGCTTTCTTTTGGCTGTTTGAAACGCCGCTTGAAAATAAAAAATCGAATAGTCCCATACCTTTTTCTATTAATGTCCAACTTCTGGTGCAAAGGTATGATTCGATTGTGCAGTCTATCTGCACTATAATATATATATAGTTCTAAAAGAAAAAAATGCAGATAGAATAAACTCTATCTGCATTTTTATTTGAATAATCTTAGTCTTTATGCATTTTTAGTCTTCATGAATGTTGCAGTAAACTCCTTACACTTACGCATGTCCTGTTTTGATGATGCAATAGAGTAGGGACTATATTTTTCAAACATGTCAAGACCACGTCCAAGTGTAATTGTCCATCCAGTATCTGTTTTGATACATCTGTCATGGAAGTCTCGGAACTTGTATATAAACTCAATGCCATAAGAAGCAAGGTCGTCCTTGATGTCATCAAGCTTGTCAATCAAGTCTGGTATCTTGTCTTCCTCTTCATTAGTGAAAAGGTTCAATTTCAAGTCATCCACAGGACGTGTGTTGATAAGCATCAGGGCAAACTCCATGAAGTTCTTTATTTGCCATGAAGCACGTATATATGGATCTTCAACGGTTATTTCTTTTGCTTCTCTCATATAAGGTGCAAATAACTTCTCATAACTTACGCCAGTTTGTCCCATTCTGAATGACATACTCTTTTCTTGTAGAATAGGAATGCGTGGACGTTTGGTCGGATGCTGATTCGAACCTCCCTCTGCATTGGCAACTACAGTAGATGTCTCATTGTTTTCTGTGGAAGTTTCAGCTTCTTCAGTATTATCTTCAGGCGTAGGATGTTCTACTATCTGATTGCTTACTTGTTCCAATGTCTCTATGCTCACTTCGAAACCAGTTTTCAAGTTGATGTACTTGAACTTTGCCGGCTCTGCCATGAAAGTTTCGTCAATCACATAAAGCTGATCCTTCACACGTTTACGACCTTCTGCAGCAAAGTCAACCAACTCATAGGCCTCTTGGTCTGTCATCTTACCATCAGGATAGATGAGTTTCATCATGCCTGAGAAAGTCTTGCGGATAGCAAGATGGTCACGCTCTGAAAGTGAACCGTCAAACTTCGCATAGTCATTCAGTACAGCTGTTCTGTCATCATTGCGCATTTCGTGAAGTACGGCAGCAATGTAGTCAGTAATAAGACCATATCCCTTGGAAAAACTGTTCTTCTTCAACATCTTGATTTCCCAACCTGGATTGTAGAGATGGATACGGTCGAGGAACGCACCCTTGATGAATTGGGTAGGAATACTCTCAAACAGATGGCTGTTCTTCAACATATATGGCACAGTATGCTTCGTATTACCTACGAAAGACATGGATGCACTTGCCTCGTGAGTTCCCTTACCACGGTTGAACGACTTGTTGGCAAGATAGTTCTGCATCGTGTCGATGAGCACTGCATCCACATTACGGCCTTTCTGCTGTTCAAACTCGTCCCATGCCACAACATCCCAATAGCCAACCAGTCCGAGAATCTCCTTGTTTCCCTGGATTTTCACGAAAAGTCGGGCAGAGGTTACGTCACCACCACTGACAAGCACGCCATAAGGAGACAGTTCCTGGAATACATGAGACTTACCTGTTCCCTTTGGACCCAATTCCATGAAATTGAAGTTGTTCTCAACATGAGGGAGAAGACGAGCCAAAGTGATGAACTTCTCACGGCGGTTCATTGCCTCAGGGTTCAGACCCACGGTGTGCATCAGAAAGTCAATCCACTCCTCTGTAGTGAAGTTCTTGCGTTGGTCGATATATTCCTGGAGATCGATATTTGAAATCTGGATAGGCTTCAATGTCTGAATTTCCCATCTCACCTTGACGCTTTCACCACTGATATAGCCAATGGTAACGATACACCAAACGCCATTGCCACTAAGCAGTTTGGGGTTCTTACGCACGTAGTCTGTACCGATAGGCACACCTGTCAATCCCAGATTGGCAAATGTTGCCTGGTACTCATCGTTTTTCTCGTTGAGCACAACGGTCACTTTGTCGATGATGCGATGTCTGCCGTTCTCACGTATGATACCTTTTACCGATTCTGCTTCAGCACGGTGAACATAGTTGTTTTGGATAACTTGCTTCACCTTTTCCAAACCTTCGTTGATGATTTCTTCATCATCACTGGCGCAATACTGCCCCAGCAGGTATTCCAACACGTATGTTGGAACAGGTAGGCCTCCCTTCACGAGGAAAGCCAAATCCTTTCTTACCACCTTGCCAATAAAGGCATTCATTACTTTCTGTTGTAAATCCATATGCAGTATTCCTTAAAAATCTTGTTCTATCATTGTATTATTCTTTACTGTCTCACGCACAAGTGGGTTCAGTTTGTCATCCACATCGTAGATCCTAAGCTGTAACATACTTGCATTGACAGATTTATTCAGATTGAGTGTCACTTCAAACACACGATTGTTCAAGTTCGTTGCATCAGTGCTATTCAGTGTCACTTCCTTTTCCTGGGTTACAGGGTCGTCACCATTGTAAATACAGCAAACTACCTTGCGCTCCATCACGGTCATACTTACTGCTTCCGACTGTATCATCTGGAACTTCAATCGACTGCTCACCATATTCAGGTTGTGGCTCATCAGAGCTACGCCCACCTTTTCTGTCTTGTTCGTTCTCTTCTGCTGGCTTCTTATCACAGGAATAATCATTTCCTGAAGCGATGCGCCACCATGAGCAAAGTTGTAGCCACCTGGTGCAGCCAGACGGTTAGTTCCGATAGGTACTGCAACCTGCAAAGGCGTGGTACTCTTGATAGAAGATACCTTGTCAAGAGGAAATTTTACTATATCCTCAAAAGTATCGTTGCTGTCTGTGAGATAGTATCTTGTCTTCTTCTCGATAGCCGACTCCTTGATGCTATGCTTATCCTTCTCTTCAAACTTCATATCATTATATAGAAATCCATGATCTGCGGTGAGAAGCACATTTGCCACATTCCACGATGCATGCAGGCGCTTTACCAGTACCGTCAATTGCTCAATGGCTTTTCTGCAAGCACTGATTACCTCGAACGGACTTTGGGAATGTCCGGCTTCATCTATCGTATCATAGAAAATATACACCAACGGACGTTTGAAGATTTCACGCATAGCTTGTTGATCTCCATTCATTACGTCTTCATAGCGTGTACAGATGGCTCCTTCCCGATATTTACCCAGATGGGCTGTTCGTTGTTCTGTTGTTGTCAGCAGGGTTCCATCCACCATCATGTCTGTGCCATTCAGTTCCAGCGAGTGATGGGGAAGGAGGGCAGGCTTGCAATACTTTGTTTCCGTAGGAAGCATTGCCTGGTATGCATCTATTGTAGCTATATGCTTCTCCTTTGCCAGTTCCTGCATCAGTTCCTTTGCCACCTCATATCTAAGCGCATCGCATACGATGACAACCTGCTTTACGCTGGTATCTGACTCATTCTTGTAGAAATCTTCCTGTCGCTTTAATCCGGTCTCAGTAAACCATGCGCCCTTTTCCCTGACGCATGTCAGCCATTCGAGGTTAAGAACGTTAGTAATCTTGGCATATTCCAAGTCCAACTGGCGCTTGGCAGAACTCAATGTCTGCTCTATAGGATTCTCCTTCGTAATGAGTTCGTGGTATGCTTCCAGTGTACGACGATAGTAGAGATCAACAAGATAGAATTCTTCTGTATATTTCTCTATATACTCCTTGGTGCTATTGAGTTTCAGTGTACCAAGACCTCTTACCTGAGCATAGTATAAAGCTGACTGCTCTATGAATCGGATAGCAATCTGAATGTCACTATCTACAGGAAGCTTCAATGACAACTCACGCATGCGATCGTTCACCTGCTCCGGGTCTGCCATCAGCTTTTCTTCTACAATCTCTTTCAGTATTGGCCAGCAGAGTGACTCTGTGAGATAATAGTAGTTGGCATCAATACCATAGATATTGATGATTTCCTCTTCCTTGATGTCTGCTGCCAATATATTCATAGCCTGGGCGAACTTTTGTGATAGTTGGCGGTCGTGTGTACCCAACTCATAGATTTTGTTCACCTGGTCAAGTACTACAGAATTGCTGATCTTGTACTGCTTATAGGTGTCTCCCGGAACTGCGTCCAAAAGTTGAGTGATGCTATTGTACTTCAAACTCTCTGCCACACTTTTCATCTTGATGGCAGCATTGAAGTTAGGAGTTAAGCCAAAGAGCTTATCTAACTTTTCTGATAAAGCCTTTGAAGCATCAAAATTCTTGCTGAGCTTATACCAAAAGTCAGTACGCTTTTTCTCTTCTGCTATTCCATCCAGAATAATCATCTTGATCATGAGCTGTTCCCATTCCTGTAGCTTCTTTTCGCCAAGATAATTGGAAATGAAGGCACGGCAAACCATATCCTCGCTGAACGATATACTGTCGATATGTCCATTAAGGATGTTGCTTACCTTAGACGACATGATTTCGCCAATGTTCTTCTTTACGAAACTGCGGAATTTTTCAGGAAGATTATACTGCTGCATGTAGCTGGCGTAGTCTTCTTCCTTATACTCCATGTTGGCTTTCAGCATGTCGAGTAGAGGGAAGCTGAGCTGTTGTTCCTCTGTATGAGGATAAACCTGTTCCGGGAAGAGCAGAACCACATGCTTGTCCTTCCAATCATTCTCGATGGCATACTTGGCATTGAACCACGCTCCATCAAACACCTTATATATATAGTCGTCATTCCACTCCTTCATCTCATCCAGTTCGTTCTGGATGATGTTCATCCTGTCGAAGATGAAGAGCACATGAAGTTGTGGATTGCGCTCGAAGTAGTTGTATATTCTATCTTGTACCACTTTTGTTAATTTATAATTTATAATTTATAATTGGTTGGCGCTGTGTTAATTTATAATTTAGAATTTATAATTGGCTGGCGCTGTGTATGGTTATAATTTATGGTTGCTCTTGGTGTTCTTTATTATAGCGGTAAGCAGCTTAGCCAATTCCACACATTCGGGATAAATACTATTATACATATCCTTTGAGATGTAGTCAGTTTCATAAAGCAATTCCAACCAGTACATAGTTTCTCTCTACGCTCATTCACGAGCCACTGATACATTCGAATAATTCTTATAGCAAAGACCTTACTTTTTACGAGAATAGCATTTTCCGCCATAATTATAAATTATAAATTTTAAATTATAAATTCTTCAAAACATCACCGAATTTGGCGTAGTTCACTACCACACCGTCATCGAGGTCGAAGCTGATGGCTTGTTCGGCTACTACCTGCAGGCGCTCGTGGTATTCACGGCATTCGTCGAGTTGCTTCTGGAGAGCCTGCAGCTGCTTGGTCTCCTTGGTAGAGAGTTCGGCACGGCGAGCATCGAGCTTGTCGATTTCAGCCTCCAGGTGTTCGATATAAGGGAGGAGATATTTCGAGCGCACACGTTCTGCGGTGTAGGCATTCATGCGATGCATGTAGGCGATGACCTGGAAGGCTCCCTTCTTTGATGAGAAAAGCCAGTAGATAGGGCGGTTCTGATACATCTTCTTGTGGTCTTTCCAGAAGTCCTTCACGAAGTATTGCTCCAGCGTCTTGCCGAGGCATTTCTCCACATAGTTGAGGTTCTCCACATGCTCCTCGTTGCCTAACGACACACGCATGAAGTCGGCAAAGCGCACAGAGGCGTTGTCGGAGAAGCCACAGTCGTTTGGCATGAGCGGCATGATGCCGTCGTCGTCTATTTCCCATTGCTCACCATTGTATTCGTAAGGAGCAATCTCCTCGTCGGTTGGGTTAGGGTGGGCGATGTGGAGTCCCGGTTTGTCGAGACGGTAGCGTCCAAGCATACAGCCCACAGCATAGCTGATGAGCTGCTTGATAATGGCATCATCGTGCCATACGATATGTTGAGTGTTGTTATTGTCTGCCATAATTATATTCTATGTATATTGAACGTTTATTCTTTCACTTTCTTTCTTGTATACGACTTGTTTCTGTTACCACCATGAGCTTCCAGGTAACCGAACTCTGTCAATTGGCGCAGATATCGTTTGGCTGTGGTTTCAGTCAATCCCAACTGTGTGACAATTTGTTCGGTCCTGATTTCTTCTTTGTCGGCCATAAAAACTACGATATCGGCCAGTTTCCCTGCCAAAGTTGGTTTTATCGACCATTTATCGACCATTTCTTGCTGAATTGCCGTTTTATCGACCATTTCATCTGATGTTGATATAAGGAATTGGTCGATATCTTGCTGCAGATGTTCGCAATGCAGTTTCGCCATACAGTTGATGAAGATGTCAGTGTCCTCAGCTTCTCTGGTGTCAATGAGCGCTTGGATGTATTCAACTTTATCTTCCTTATATACCTTTGTTGGCAACACACCATATTCCATTTGCAGAAGGTTCATAAGCAGACGGCTTGTTCTGCCGTTACCGTCAGCCCATGGATGTATGGTTACAAGATGGTAGTGTGCCCAGAAACTCAGCTCATATATAGACAATTCATCAGTTGTGTCTATTTCTTTGCGGCGTTTGTTAAGTTCCTCGCAAAACTCCTTCAGTTTCATTGGCACTTTCATCCAGTTCATATACGACCGTCCACCGGCACCAGCTGTTACATTCAGTTTGCGAAGCTCTCCTTTCGAAGCATCAAAGCTTCCGCCTAACGAATTGTATTCACCGCCAGTACGAGCCATTACTTTTGCAGCAAGAGCAACAAGAGATTCTATGGTGATATCCTCATGTCGCTTTATCCAAATGCGGCCATAGTCGTAAGCTGCTTTCAGGTCGAGGTTCATCAGCTGTTCTATCATTGGCTTTCCTTTTGCCGTAATGCCCTCGTCGAAGAGCAACTGTGCTTCCACCTCAGTCACAGTGCTGCCTTCTATGGCTGTGGAATGGGTAATGATAGAGTACAGATAGAACTTTTCATAGTCTATCTGTTCTGTTATGCCCAACTCCTTATGGCGTTTAAGCAAACGCTGCATGATGTCTTTTATCTCTTGTTTCATTGCCTTATTTGTTCTAATGTAGAGGTTCAGAGAATGAGTCGTGTTCCAAGTGGTCGCAAGAAGTAAATGTTACCACCAATTAAAAATTATAAATTTTAAATTATAAACTAACAGAAATTTGACTTCGTCGAATCTCTCATCGCTCGGCATAGACCAAGCAAGCTTGGCTCTGCTCTCACTCAATCGAATTTGGCTCCGCCCAATCTCTCTTCGCTCGGCATAGCTCAAGCAAGCTTGGCTCTGCTCTCACTCAATCGAGATTTCACCTTGCTGAAGGATAGTGATTTCATTCAGTGGAACATTAGGAGTAAGCTCGTCTTGCAGGCCATAGATGTCGATGAACTGGCGGTTGAGCTCTTCCTCGTTCTTATGCAGCTGCATGAACTTGCGCTCCCACTTCGTCTTGTATTGCTCCATGCGCCATTCCAAGCTGCCTAACTTTGGGGCGGCAGGGTCGATGCAGATATGTTCGCCCGTCTCCTCGAAATGCTTCTCTATCTCATAATTGATGTTCTCCATATAGGTGTCGGTATCGATGGATAGAAGCTCGTTGCGCTGGAAATCCCAGGAGGTTTCGTGGGCGTCCCAGTCGGATTTGCTTATGGCGATATTTGTCTCGACTAAATCTGACAAATTTGAGTCTTCTATATCCATGTAAGGTATTCTGCCCATTGGACCTTCATGATAATCCAAAGTAGGGGCTAATGTCTGAAGAAAAGCAGATACTAATGGACTATTTAAATAGCCCATAATAATATTGTTCTTCTTTTCATCTTCAGGGAAACATACAGAACCTTTAGTTTCAAAAAGCCAACTTTTATCAAAGTATCTGAAAGATGGCTTTCCCGATGCAATAGTGGACCAAGTTGCTCCGCATTTAGTAAAATATCTCCATCTGTTTCTTATGACAGAACCTTTGAAGTTTGTTAGCTCTTCTCCATCATTTTCCCAATTTACAACATAGTACATATTGCCAAACCAACGGCGGAAAGTTCCACCTTTGGTAGTTGGGAACCATTTTTTTTGCGAGCGAGCCGCTAACGCGGCATTTTCACAGCCGAATCCGATTCGGCTGTAGTTTAGCTCAAACCAAAGGCGGAGAAATCTCGCGTTGTCTGCTGTTTGCAGTCCCACACAGGGACTAGCAACAGCAGACAACGCGAGATTTGATGTAAATATCTCTTGAATTTTGGGTGAAACCCAATAGCCGATAGGCGCACCTGGAATCTTGCCAAAATTAAGCTGCTCTACATTAGGATAATAAATATGGTAGCCATCCTCATTATCATTTATATGCGACAAGAATAAACGTTCCTTGTCCGCACAGTTCTTGCCTTCAACAAGGCGATAGTATGTGCCACCTTGTTCAGTTGGCTCATGCTTGCTGAGTACAAAAGCTGTGTTCTGTACCACTTCGCCCGAAAGTTCATCGAATGTGCGAGGACCAAGATGGAGCATGTTGTCGATGTTGTAATTCTTCAAGAATTGCGTGCGCAGCTTCTCAAACGAACTGAGGAACATCCAACTCTGCATGTTGATTTGCGCCATTTTGCCGCCATCAACAAGACGCTCCATGCCCATCTGCATGAACACAGAGAAGAGGTCTGCTTTTCCCTCTTCGTAATTGTCTTTTACATACTTGCTCAATACGGAATTCATCTTACCACCACCCATATAAGGAGGGTTCATCACCAGCGCATGATACTTCTCTGTCAAAGCGAGAATCAGTTTAAATGCAGCGATTTGTGTACGCACTTCCTCTGGCACAATCTCCTGACTGCACCAGTAATCGGTAGTCTGCTTGATAAGCAGGCGAGTGCTCTCGCTGATGTCGAACTTCATGATAGAGCCGAGCGAGTCTGCATTTTGTATCAAGTCGAAGCAGGCTGCAATCTCTTCCTTCTGCTCGTTGGTAGCCTCGCCTTGAAAGTAGATATGAAGCATGTCCTGAATAGGGCCTTGTGTCTCTTTGTTCCATGGCTTAGGCATGGTGAGCACATTAGGCAAGCAATGCGCATCGGCAAATGCGGCATCCTTCTGGCAAGCTTTCAGCAAAAGGGCAAACTGGCTCAACTGCTTGGCACGAGTGTCGAGGTCGATACCCGTAAGGTTGTGGTTAAAGATATTCTCCACAGCCTCTCCACGACCATAGCCTTCGGCAATATAAAGGTCGTAGAGCAGGTCGAAGCATTCGTTGAGAATATGGCCCGAACCGCAGGCGAGGTCTGCTACCTTTAGTTCCTCAAGGGAGGAGTAATTTATAGTGTATAATTTAGAATTTATAATTGGCTGCGCCGTGGTGTTGGCTGCCCCGGAATTATAAATTTTACATTCTGAATTATAAATTAGATAACGCCATTTTTTTTGCAGCTGAGTCTCATAAGGATTGTTGTCCAGATAGATTCTTCCCACGGTGTTCTGCACCATGTATTTCACAATCCAGTTAGGGGTGAAGATCTGGGTGGCTGCAGGAATCTCATCAGCCTCGAACTTGCCCTTCTTGGCAAACACCTCGTCCTTGCGCTCAGAGATATAGAACTGGTAAAGCCATCCAATCAACTCAGGTGACTGGAAGTCTTCATCGGTGATAAATTCTGTATGGTTCAGCATGTCCACAAAACCGCCTGCTGCCAGGATGTTGTTTGGCAGGAGCAACTCGGTGTAGTCGGCAATGCTGCCGAAACACTTGTTGATGATAGGGTTGTCGTGGCACCAGGCTGTAATAAGGATGGCAAACTGCTCTGTCACCTTGGTGTCATCATCGAGGAGTTCCACGAGTCGCTGGCGCAACCCTTCCTTCATCTGCGGAATGTGTCCCTGTCGGGCTTCATCCACAATGACGGGAGTGCGTGCAGCATCAGCATACGCCAGAACCGGACTGCAGAGATTGTTCTTCTGCAGGATTCGGATGGCGCAGAGACGGTTGAACCAGGTGTAGGCTGCTTCCTCATACACCTCGCTGATACCTTTCTGCTGAATACGGTTATAGAGGGACATCCACTGATAGTAGAAGCCCTCTGTCTGCAACTGCTCATTCCAAAGAGAACCACCCTGCATAAGTTGTGGGCGATGCTCTTCTGCAACATTGCCGTTCTTGTCAAAGCCAAGTGTCGTAATCTTGGCTGCAATACCGGCTTTCAATATATTTCGTGCTTCGGTAGCGAAGCGTTTGATTCTATTTGTGTCCACTTTTGTTAATTTAAAATTTATAATTTATAATTGAGCTGCACTCATTGGTTTACAATTTGTGATTTGCTTTTGTGGTCTTGATAATGGAGGTAAGCAACTTCGCCAACTCTACACATTCAGGATAGATGCTGTTGTACATCTCTTTTGTGATGTAGTCGGTCTCATACAGCAACTCAAGCCAGTATAGGGTTTCATTCGCCTCCTTGATGGAAATTTGAAGTTTGGCTAAGAATTCAGCCTTACTCTGTGAGTGCAAACCTTCTCGTATATTGGCACCAATACTGGTTCCGCTTCGTAGGCATTGCTTTCCCAAAACGTATTCGCGTTTATTCTCGGTAAGCCACTTGTACATACGTATTATTCTAATGGCAAAAGCCTTGCTCTTTATCTCAATGACGTTTTGTTCCATAATTATAAATTATAAAATATAAATTATAAATACCTAACTACCATCACGCTGTCACCATTCTCTATAGCTTTCATCAGTTGCGTGCGCAGACGACTGAGATAATCGTCGATGTCGGCAGTAGTTTCGAGAGGATGAGAGGTCTTGGTGTTGAGCGTTATGTTCTTTACCTTCTTTTCATCGTCATTGTCATCATCCTTAGTGGCGGCAAGAATTTTAACCACCTGTTCCTGATAAAACTCGTCCGTGCTCAGATTGTTCTTGAGCTGAAGAATGTTAGATGGAGAGGTCTTCAGGTGTATGGTAACGTCCTCCTTTGCAAGTATATTAACGTCCACATTGTTCTTCTCGCATATATGGCGCAGCTGACGGAAGGTATCGGTATAGGCATCGCGCACCTGACTACGCAGGTCGTCGCGCACACTGTTGAGGATGCCAGACAGCTGGCGCTGCAGCTTGATGTAACCACGAAGACCAGATATTGGCCATGGGTCGTTTTTCAACTTATTGAAGTCGGTGACAGCTCCCTGCATCTCCATCGGAACGAATGGGAAATTATACTGGTTGTCATCCAGGAACTGGAGGAGCTGCTTGTATGTATCAAGCTGGTCGTGAGTAAACTGTGCCACCTCCTTGCACTTGTCAATGAGCACTTTGGCTTCATCCTTGGCTGCGATGACAAGATTGAAGAACTTCAGCGGATCACGCTCGTTAAGCCATGACTCGTAGAGGTCGATAGCTTCACGGATAGGTTGGCAGAACTGATAACCTGCGATCTTTTTCTCAATATTTTCTCTATAGCCTTTGATGAACTTGGCAAGACTGCGGTCGCTCTCTATGTCTCGGCAGGCACGGAAGAGCTGAGTACTATCTGTGGAACTTGGAACGGCAGAAATACCGAAAATCTCTTTCCATGCTGCAATGAAGTTTTGGATCACCTGTGGAGAAATGACCTTGGCCTGACGCAATGTGAACTTGTTTGACTCGCTGACGATGCGGTTGGCAACTGTCGATGTCTCCACATTAGGATTGTTAGAGTACGAGTAGTCACGATTATGGCGACGTACCAACTCATTAATAATATAGAGCGTGCAGATGTTATCCCATCCGTATGGTGCCTTTGCAAATTTGGCAAGCACATCAGAAACGTTTACCTCGGCAAACTGCTTGTTGAGATAAATCTCCACTTCATGCTCAGCGTCAGTAAGTACGGCATTCATTCCATCGTAGTCTCCAGGGTTGACATTTCGGAGAATTGCCTTCTTCAACTGCTCTGTAGTGCGAGGCATGCTTGGGTAATCTACCAGATTAGCCTTGGTATAGATGCTGGAAAGATGCTTGTCCATCGCCACACGATAGCGGTCATTGCCACGCTTCTGTCCCAGTTCGGCTTCATCTATCACGCTGAGTCCGGAGATGATAGGGCAGGTGTCGAGAATCTTCTCAAACTCCTTTCTGATGATTCCGTCGTAAAGTTCGTTGGCACGTTTCTCAAACTCATCACGTGTCTTTTTGTTGTCCTCGCTTGTTACCGGAGTAGCCATGTAGCGGTTTGCTTGGCAATACCAGTAGAAGGCATTGTACAGACGCTTGTTGTCACGATATTGAGGACCCACATAGTAAACCATGCGGTTTACATTGCTGTTCTGCAAAGCCAACTGCTCGGCAGTTTCATAGTCAGCATCCATTACGAACTCTACCTGCACATCAGGATTGTTGCTGAGGAAGGTACGCTGCTTGATGGTGAGGCCCACGGAGAAACTGCGTGTCTTGTATTGCTCCTTGTTGCGGAGAGCCGTGATGTAGCGGTTGAAGATTTCCTTCAACTGCTCTGCCTGGGTATTGTTGTCAACCACCTGACTCTGAATGAGCTGAGCCACCTTCATTTCTTCTTCACTATAGAAAGCGTAGGTTTCAGGAGCGCCATTCTTGCCCTGTTCACGACGGATGATGTTGTTGTCGCAAAGGAATTCAATCACCTTTTCCACCTCGTTCTTGATGTTAAGGCGAGGAGTCTCCATATCGTTGATAAGGAGTGAGGTTACATTATCCAATGTGGCAGGGAAGACCAGCTGGTCGGTCTGCGAGATGTTACAGATCATGAAGAGCACATTGGCTACTCTCACGGCTAGACGGGTGCGCTCTGGGCGGTCGGTCTGGTAAGTTCGAGCCATGCGCAAAGCATTATCCACAGCCTTCTGTCCACGAGCCTGCAATCCTTCTTCGAACATATTATTATAGAGTTCGTCGAAAGAGATGAACTTGCCCAACTCTGCATCTGCATTCGTCTTGGCAGTAGAGTGAATCACCTTGATGATGCTTCGCTCGTTACCCTTTACCTCCTTGGCAACATAGCCGAGGTTGAGGAACGAGTTGAATACCTGCATAATCAGCTTGAACTGATAAGGCACGAAAGGGTAGTAGTCCACGAAATCATCCTGTGTTTCGTAGCTACTATATGATGTAGGCAGTTTGAACTGAAGGTCGAAACCTGCCTTATATTTGTTGTAGAGGGCAGCCAGCTCTGGTTTTACTTCCTCTTTCTTGTCGAGAATACGCTTCTGTGTGATTACCTCTGGCTGTGTACCTTTCAGGGAAACCTTCACTTCGAAGCGTCCCTTAATTTTGCCTTCCTTGTCCTTCTCTTCTGCAATGTGGCAATCGTCCATAATCTCAGAAAGGTCTTGCTGGGCGGTACAAGCCACCCATACCTTGTTGTCGCAAGCCTCAGAGAGTTTGGTGATAATCTCCTGGAGGTTGAGATAGCGGTCACGTTCCTTGTTGATGAACTGGCTCACCTCATCGGCAAGGAGGATAAGACGATAGTCATCGCCCTTATCTTTCAGATAGGAAGCCAGTTCCATACCGAAGCGGTCGATGCTCATATTGGTGTCACGCTTGATGATGCGCTCACGGATGCTATCTATAGAGAGGGTAGGGGCAAGTTCTTTGGCAATATCCAACACCCAATCCAGCTCGTTGTCAATCAGGTCGGCAGCCATACCTGGGTCGTTCCAGTCGCCACCTTCCTCAGCAATGCGCTCCTTGAAGGCTTCGAACACGCCTTTCTCGGCAAGAGGTTTCTCCAGGTTCTGTGCCAGGGTGATATTGAACTTGTTGAAGCCACGCTTGCCGTTGAACTCATTCCAGAATACGTGAAGGAAAGCCTTCTTCTTGTCTGTAGAGTTGTCGTAGCTGGTTTCCAGGTTGAAGATGCAGGTGTCGATGGTGGCACGCTTCAGCCAGTTGGCGATAGAGAGCAACTCATCGTAATCGAAATTGAGGTTGTGCTTCTCGTCGAGTGGGTCGATGGCTTTCACAGCATCGAGCAGACGTGAGACAGCATCCTCACGGGTTGATGGAGTGATACAGTAGTCGAGGTATTTCAGGAAGTGAGACTTACCCGAACCATAGTAACCATCAATCCAGATACCCACATGGTCGTATGGTTTGTTGTTCTTGATGGCATCGAGTATGCGGAAGAGACCATTGATGATCTCATCCGTAAACACGTATTCCTGTATTTCTATTCGTTCTGTCTCTGGGTCAAACTTGGTAGCACTGACGGCAGGATTGACAGCACGGTTGATTGGCTTGCTATATAAATCTTTCAGTTTCATAAGTTACTCATTGATAAGTAGGGTTGCACGATAAGTGTGATTGTCTGGGAGCGTATCAAACAGACGGAAAGAGTTCTGGTCACGATGACCTGGGTAGAAGACGATAATCTTATACTTCCCAGTCTCGTTGTAGTCCTCATAGAGGGCAAGAAACTCGTTGACTCTCAGATAGGGGAACATACTGCCTATGCCATACAGGAAAACGTATGGACGGCGGTATTGATCCTTGATGGTGATATGGTCGATGATACGCCTGTGAATGTACTGCACGAACTCAGGAGAATGGGCATTACGGGTCAGCGTGTCCTGGGTGTTCTGCGTCTTGGACGGATCGTTCTGCTCTTTCTCCAACTGGTATTTCAGCATGGACGGATGACGCAAAAACTTCTTCTGGTCGAGAAAGTTGCAAAACTCCTCAAACAGATTCAGCGTAAGCACATCCACATAGTTGATAGGGCGAATGAGATTAGCCTTGAACTCCTGTATCTGCCGACGGATGTCATACTCCTTCTCTGCCGGATATTGGTAGATGAAGAAGTTATAGAACAGGTCGCCGTTCTCCGTGTCCTGGAAACCAGGGCTGTTCAGTTTATCATCAAGTTCTTTTATCGTCATATCACATTGATTTCTTTATGTTATCTATTTCGTATGGCTGCAGGAGGCAGGCTTCCAAAAACCATGGTTCTCCCTTTGCCAAGTAGTAGTCGTAATTATTGCAGACCAGGGAATGAAGACGGTCGTCATTGGTCAGCATTCCAACCTTTCTCAGGATTGTGAGATATGCACTTGCAACCTTTCCCTTTGTAGAGTCACTCCATGAGTCAACAAACTCGTCTTTAGCAGAGATTTCATTGAACTCCATCATGAGGTCTTCCTTGTCTATGCTCTTCGATATACTGTTCCACTTGCGCATGGTTACATTCACGTGGAAGTCGAAACATATCTTATATGTTTTGAGCATCACATAGAACAGAGCGATGACCTTGTCACTATCGCTCATTTCCTTGAAGTCATTCCAGAATGAAGGAGGCATTGTTTGATAACGCCTTTTTATCTCGTGAATGTTTCTTGAACGAGCTGTTTCTGCATTGATATGCAGCAGATTGTTGTTAACCTTTTCTTCTTGAAGCAGTTCTTCACTGTTCTCTGCTTGAAGTAAAGGCAATAGGGTGAGCGTCTCTTCGAAAAGAAAGCCCCCACCTGTCAATGCTGCTGTATATGGACTATTATTCTTATTCATTATTATTAAATACTTTTGCAAATGTAATACTAATCGGTGCAGTCTATATGCATTTCATCATAATTCTGCAAATTACGACGTAGATTTGCCAATATCTCCTGTTTGAAAGGCTCTTGTCCGAGCACTTTAACGTCAAATCCAAACGAAAGTATCAATTGCGTAAACTCGTATGTAGGTCGTACTTCAACAGCCAGAATGCGGTTTTCCGCATCTACTATTTCCTGCGAATGGTGCAGGGGCTTGGACACGATGTAAGGGTATTGCTTTTTTGAGAATTGAAGCAGAACCCTAATCTTTTCAACATCTGATGGCGGTATAGTTACACCGAACACATCATCGAAGTAGTGTTCAAAATCGACCTCTTTATTTGGTATATATGCCACATCTTCCTCTACCTTGAAGTTCTGTATTCGGTCGAGGGCATAGTTTGATATTCTGTCAGCCTCGGCATCATACGCCATAAGGAACCATCGGTTGTTGTATTGCTTGATGTACCAAGGATGCACAACAATGGTGTACTCCTCATCGCAATTCTTATAGTTGCGATACGTGATTCTTACAGCTTGCTGGCTTGTAGCGGCATCTATGATATCAGGCAGTAAGTTTAGTCCCCTGAGATAGGGATTCTGTTCAAAGCCAATTATGTTCTCCTGCTTTCCCCTAAGTCCAAATCGCCATTCCAGGTTGGAGATGACTTCATCCACACATGCGTTGCTTGGCAATCCTCTGAAACGCCTGAGGGTAATGATGACAGAGCGAAGCTGTCGTGCTTCATCTTCTGTCAATGGTTGGGCATTGATGGTAAAGTCAGGATCACGATAACGGTAATAAACCCTTCTGCCATCTTGCTTTCTTTCAAGCGGTCGTGGGTTACGGCGATTACGGTACCCTCATACTGCTGCAGGTGCTGCTC
>ERZ791612.767-NODE-767-length-16477-cov-3.262392_pt1 | contig 16477 bp, 9 predicted proteins | sample MGYA00509963_ERZ791612 | MGnify/ENA primary metagenome ERZ791612 (study PRJEB30046, sample SAMN00791906) | human gut metagenome | study: EMG produced TPA metagenomics assembly of the A metagenome-wide association study of gut microbiota in type 2... | reverse complement strand
GGTGCTATACGGGATATACGTACGAAGAGATTCAGGCTAATCCGCGCTTGAAGGCTGTACTCGACTACATAGATGTGCTGGTGGACGGGCGTTTCGAACAGGCGCTCTTTTCACCTGATCTGGAATTTCGGGGAAGCAGCAATCAGAGGATATTGAGAATAGGTAATAAGTAATAGGTTATAGGTAATAATGGTGGGGGAGGTTTTGTATTAGTTTAGTGCGGGGGGAGCTGCTGCGAATTGTTGTGGGCGTGGTCTACTATGAACTGCTGGGGGCGTGTCTCCTGCGCTAAAAAAACTTATATTTCAAAGAAGATTGAAACACGTACTTCTTTGTTTTGTTTACATTTACAAACAAAATAAGGTTCTACTAGAATAAGTTTTTTTTATGATACAAGCCAATAATACCACTTCTATAGATGAAACCGATGGACTGCCAATGCCGAGACGTATCTGGGCAGTGGTTTCCATCGGATTCGCACTTTGTATGTCGGTGCTCGACGTGAATATTATCAACATCGTACTCCCTACGCTTTCGCACGATTTCGGAACTTCGCCTGCTGTAACTACGTGGATTATAAATGGTTATCAGTTGGCTATCGTTGTTTCGCTGCTGTCTTTCTCTTCTTTGGGGGAGATTATCGGTTATCGGAAAGTGTTCCTGTCGGGCATTGGGCTGTTTTGCATCACTTCGCTGATCTGCGCCTTGTCCGATTCATTCTGGACGCTGACGATTGCACGTATCTTTCAGGGATTCAGTGCGTCGGCCATCACAAGTGTGAATACGGCGCAGCTGCGCTACGTATACCCGAAAAGCCAGATCGGGCGGGGAATGGGAATCAATGCGATGGTAGTGGCGATATCGGCGGCTGCCGGTCCGTCGGTGGCAAGCGGCATACTTTCGATAGCCAGCTGGCACTGGCTGTTTGCTATCAATGTACCGCTAGGGATTACGGCACTGCTACTGGGTATCAAGCATTTGCCAAGACAGGAAGAGCGGTCGAAGCGGAAGTTTGACTTCGTGAGTGCGATAGCCAATGCGGTCACGTTCGGGTTACTGATTTATACGCTGGACGGATTCGCGCATCATGAGGAGATGGATTTCCTTGTGCTGCAATTGATCATATTGGCCATCGTAGGAACGTTTTACGTACGGAGGCAACTGACTCAGACGACTCCGTTGCTGCCGCTGGACTTATTGCGGATACCGATTTTCCGGCTTTCGATTCTGACGTCTATCTGTTCGTTTATCGCTCAGATGGCGGCCATGGTATCTCTCCCGTTTTTCCTTCAGAATACGTTGGGGCACAGCGAGGTCATGACAGGATTGTTGCTGACTCCGTGGCCGTTGGCTACACTGGTGACGGCACCGTTGGCAGGTTATCTGGTGGAACGCATTCATCCGGGGATATTGGGGAGTATCGGGATGGCGTTGTTTGCCGTCGGACTTTTTTCACTTTCGGGGCTTACTGCCGAATCGTCCGATATCAGTATAATTCTTCGTCTGATGCTTTGCGGAGCCGGTTTCGGGTTGTTTCAGACGCCCAATAACAGTACGATTATCTCTTCCGCCCCAACGAAACGTTCGGGCGGTGCAAGTGGAATGCTGGGAATGGCACGTTTGCTGGGGCAGACGTTCGGTACTACGCTGGTAGCGTTACTTTTCAGTTTTGTCGTGCACGACCGGAGTACGGCGGTCTGCCTTATGGTCGGAAGTGGGTTTGCTGTTGTGGCGGCGATTGTCAGCAGTCTGCGGTTGTCGCAACCGTCTACGCTGAAAAGAGAAACGAATCGGTCATGACGAATAAAACTATCTGTCATCGGGAGCGAAAATCATAGGAGAAGAAACTAGGATCAATCCAGAAAACCGGTTGTTTCCGATTTGTTTCTTTCACATATTGTTATGAGCTAAATGATAGTCGGTTCTATCTTCAATTCTCCTCCTTCGGGAAGGAGGAGTACCCGTAGGGGGAGGTGGTAGGTGAATACATAATCCTGTCATTTACAAAGAAATAGGTATAAACATTATTTTTCCTACCACCTCGGTCTTCGACCACTCCTCCTTCCTGAAGGAGGAGAATGGAGTTACTATTGTGTATTACTGTTTAGTTCATTCCTTTGCAGTTTTCAAGAATCTGATGATGGGAGAAAATAATAAACTGAAGAATATAACCATGACTATAATGCTTTTTCTATAACTCCCATAAAAACTTATTAAAGAAAAGAGGAGCGAAGCCCCCCTTGACTTCACTCCCCCACAATCTTTCTCCTCTACTTTTTGCCTAATACACGGAGAAAACAAGTTTGAATTAAAAAAAGTTACACCTAATATTTATAAACCTCTAGAAATTTCTACCAGTATCCCACCAAAGGCGAGTTCCACCGTTATCTTCACCTCCCAAAGCTTTCTTCAAAGCAGAATATTGAGTAGGATTGTTTTTTTGAATGTCTGACGGATATGGCAAGCGACGAATACGTATGTTGGTATCGATAGCTCCACCACTATTGTTCACAAAGACTTTGAACAACTGCGGATAACCTGTACGGCGTTGTTCTGTCCAAGCTTCATAGCCTTCAGGATAACAAGCAATCCACTTCTGTGTAAGGATTCTTTCCAGTTGCTCTTCCGGAGAAGCACCTCCATCCCACTTCGGAGTCACTTTAATCAGCGCTTTCACATCATATTTTGCTTCGAAGGCATCGACATAATCGGAAGGAGTAGCATCACTTGTGAGATAATCGCCTACATTCACTCCCCATTGCTGACAGGAAACCGTAATACCTTTCTCGTAGCAGTCTTTCACATTTTCGGAAGTAAATCCACGCAAGGCAGCCTCAGCACGAAGGAACCATACTTCGGCAGCAGTCATCAAGATAGCATCGGTCTGTTTGGTAATCGTACTCTTGGAATGCAGACGGTAACGGTTCTCGTCTTTTACAGTAACTCCTGTTCCTTGGGGAACACCTTTATAAGTACCGGCAATCTTATTTCTTTCGGCAATAATCAAATTACCCTTTTCGTCTTTTATATCACCACCTTCCGCTTTCGAGTAATACTTAATCAGTCGCGGATCATTATATCCTACCAAAACAGACTCCATCGTAGCACCCATGAATACTTCTCCCCAGCCTTCATTGACTGTGCCCAGCGGATTCTTATAACCGCTTTCGGTAGAAACGGCAACTGTTTCATCCGCACTCTCCAACACGCCACCGGCAGTTGCATCCATCGCTTTGGCAACTTCTGCTCTCGCCAGATCAGGGGCACTCATCGATACACGGATTGCAAGCCGCAAGCGGAGAGAGTTTGCAAACTTCATCCACTGTGACAGTGTACGTTTGCCTGCCGGCATCAGAATATCGGCAGCAGCAAAAGGTTCGAGAGCGGCATTGGCTTTCTTATATTCGTTGATCAGTTTGACTCCTTCGTCCAAATCTTTGAAGAACTGACGGTAAGCGGCTTCCTGACTATCGACATTATCACCCTCTTCCTGTCCGAATTTAGTGTAGACAATAGGGCCATAAGTATCAGCTATACGGTGCATCAACTCGACTTTCAGGATTTTGGTCACTCCCAGCAAACCTTTCTGTTCCTGATTGATCTTCTCCGATTTCTGAGCGGCGGTCATTATATATCCATAAGTATATGTCCATGCCGAGCCTGTCCAGCCGTCATTCAAAGCATACACAGAGTTCTTGTCATTGAAACTGTTGTTCATATCGTGGAAATATCCGGCAAACATATCATGACCCAGATTCTGTATGGTCTGGAAAGTCCAGTCAGTACCTTTTCCCCAATCGTAGTTGAAGTAGATACCCTGTTGCATGACACCGAGGTTCAGCACATATTTCTGTAGATCATATTCCTGAAGTTCAGGCGTATATCCGGCTTTATTGGCATTATCTGATTCAAAACCATCCGTACATCCGGTAAATGTCATCAGTCCGGCTACTAACAGATTCGCTATATATAGATTTTTTTTCATAATTCGCTTGCTTTAAAGTTAGAATGTAAATTTAACGTTGAAACCAATGTTACGGGTTGTCGGCATACCGAATACATCAACTCCCTGATTAGTGTTACCTACAGACAAGATAGCATCCGGATCGAAAGGAGCATCTTTGTAGAAGAAGAACAGGTTACGTCCCACCAATGATACATCGATACCGGTGAATACCTTAGTCTTGGCCAGCAAAGTAGACGGGAACGAATAGCTCAGAGATAATTCGCGTAAACGAATATTGGTCGCACTGTACATATAACGCTCGGAGATACCGTTACGGTCACCTACTACTGAATAGAAACCTTCTACATTCTCAAATCTTGTTCCGTCAACTTCCACATAACCTCTGTCACGTGCTTCAGCTGTAGCCTTCGTTACCCCTCTGCCGTCCAATGTAGCTTGTGTCAGAGACATAACATCACCGCCTTTACGCATATCGATCAGGAAATACAGAGAGAAACCTTTATAAGTGAAGGTATTAGCCCAACTCAACAGGAAGTCCGGATTGCAATTTCCCAGATATGTTTTATTACCTGACTCTGAAATAGGTTTGCCTTCATCGGATACTTTAATCTTACCTTGTTCGTCACGTGCGAACGTATTTCCATAGATGTCTCCCAAGGAACCGCCTTCTTTAATCTGCATCATATATGCCATAGAGAAACCCGGGTCACCATATACGAAGGAAGTATAATTCGGAGCCAGTTCGACTACCTTATTACGGTTTTGTGAATAATTGAAAGTCGTTTTCCAACGGAAATCTTCGGTCAGCACCGGAGTAGCTCCCAATGTGATTTCAAATCCCTTGTTGCGAATCTTACCTGCATTGATATAACGGTATGCATAATCTTCACCCGCACTGGTCGGTACTTTCAGCAACTGATTCTTAGTATCTGTCTTGTAGTAAGTAAAATCAAAATCAACACGGCTGTTGAACAGTCTCCATTCCAGACCAAATTCAATAGAGTTACTGATTTCCGGTTTCAGGTCACCCCTGTTATATACGTCTACTGCCTGCAATTTTCCTCCGGCTCCGATGATATCGGACAAATCGGTAATGCCAATCGGTAAGTCGTTACCTACCTGCGCCCATGATCCGCGAATCTTTCCGAAAGAAATCCATTGCGGTAATTTAAAGCTTTCATTGATCACCCAGGAGAGTCCTACAGAAGGATAGAAGAATCCTTTATCCATACTATTGGTATGTGACAACGTGGACGACCAGTCATTACGTGCTGTCAAGTCGAGGAACAATGCGTCTTTCCATCCTACCTGTGCTGTTGCGAATACGGATTGAATCGTACGTCTGCGGTCAATCACCTGCTCGGCAGAAGCACTGGTGTTCATTACAATATTGGGAACAGTGAATAAGTTGGGTTTGTACAAAGAAGCTGTCTTGGAATCCAATGTCAATGAATTCTCGGTCTGCACATTAATACTACCACCCAAAGCGGCATTCACGGAGAAATCACCGAAATGCTTGTTGAACATAGCCATCACGTCACCATAAATCAGGAAGTTCTGTGTGTCGGCATATACATAGCGGCCGTTATTTCCTACAATGGCAGGAGAAGTACTCGCATACATTTTCTGGTCAAACTTATCGCTGACGTAATCCACATTCCCACGAGCTTGCAGGTTGAGCCAGTCGGTTGCTTTCAGATTGGCAGTCAGGGAGGCCAATGCACGGTAGCGCTTATTGTTGTTCAAGATACGGTTCTTTACCCAATATGGGTTTTGTGTCCATTCGCTCGGAGTGGTAAACCAGCTCTGTACGGGCATATTACGATTCTCGTCGAACTTTTCGAAATTAGTGGCATATTCGCTCAGGTCCTGTCCGCGCGGGAAACCATAAACGTCCACCAACGGATTAAGGTAGATACCTCCGGAAGTAGGAGAGTTTTTAATAGTCTGCACCATCAGGTTAGCATTGGCGTCCAGTTTCAGACGGTCATTGAAAAGGGAAGCGCTCTCACGCAAAGTCAGATTATGCTTACGCAACTTGTTGGAGTCGACAATACCTTTGGCGGTCGTGTTGGCATAAGAGAAGTAAGTCTGCAATTTCTCATTACCGGTCATCACAGAAACCGAGTTGATAGCGGTCACTCCATTGCTGAACCAGTTTCCGGCATTATCATAGTCCTTCACATTTTCCTTTTCTCCCCAGCTTGAACCGGCTTTCGCTCCATAACTATTTTGAAATTCCGGCAAACTGATCGCATGATCAACTGTCAGACCGGATGAGTAAGTAATTCTCTGGATTCCTGCTTTACCTTTCTTAGTCGTAATAAGAATCACACCGTTGGCTGCCTGCGAACCGTACAATGCAGCAGCAGAGGCACCTTTCAGAATACTCATACTTTCAATATCATCCGGATTCAGATTGGAGATACCGTCACCTGCATCACGGTTGACACCGTCATTCTTACCACCCATAACAGTAGATACGGATTCTGTGGTGCTATTGAGCATAGGCACACCGTCAATCACATACAACGGCTGGTTATTTCCGTCTTCGTTGGCCGAACGGATACCACGGATAGATACTTTGGCCGAACCTCCCAGACCGGAAGCACTCTTGCTGATCTGCACACCTGCCGATTTTCCGGCAAGGGCGGCAATCATGTTGGGGTCTTTGGCACGGGTCAGTTCGTCACCTCCGAGCTGTTGGGTAGAATAAGTCAGCGAGGCGGCTTTTTTCTTGATACCCATAGCAGTTACCACTACCTGCTCCAGTGCCATCGACTCTTCTTCCATCTTGATCTTGAAAGTGGTTTGTCCGCTGACAGAGAGGCTCTGCGGTTGGTAACCTACATAGGTGATATTAATGATAGCGTCGCTTGGCACTTTCAAAGTAAAGTTACCGTCCAAATCGGTGATTGTACCATTCGTCGTACCTTTTTCCACGACACTGGCGCCAATGATAGGCTCGCCTCTCATGTCGGTCACGACACCTTTCACCGTAATTTGTTTCTGTTGCTGTGTGGATGCATGTTCCGTTATGTTCTTGGTCAGCACGATATTATTGCCTTCCACCACATAATGGATACCTGTTCCTTCAAAAGCCTTATCGAGTATTTCGGATACCGGCTGATTGGTAGCATCTACATTAACTACCCGCTTGGTATCGACACTTTTTTTATTGTAGACAAACAAATAGTCGGTCTGAGACTCAATCTGGGTAAGCAATTCGCTTACTTTCAGAGTCGAACGCGGAATGCTTATTTTAGCACTCTGAGAGTATCCATTCTCACAATAAGCCTGGAATGTTACGAACAGAAGAAGGAATAATGTGATCTTCATAGTCAGTATTATTTGCTTAGATTCTAAACTTTTTGGGCAAAAAAGCCCTTTCAAAGAAATTTTTCTCATATCTTTGCAACGTGTTAAGTTAATAAATTGATTAAGGTCGATTTTTGACTGTTTCGAATCGGGAAGTATGGGGGTACTTTCCGATTCTTTTTCGGTAAGGGGTATACTTATTGACTGTTATTCATAATCATTATGTTTTTAAAGGGTTAGTACTAATTTAAGGTGTATATTATTGAGCTCAGTTATTCATCTTAATTTTTATTCCGGCTTTATTCTATCCGGATGCTGTCTCCTTCCTCACTGATCGAATAAGTAAACGGATGATCTTTCTGGATAACCTTGAGAATGTGTTCAACGCCGTCCTGTTCCTTGAACTTGCCCGTACAGCGATAATTCAGCACTTTCGGATTCTCTACCGTGATCTTCACATTATAATATTTCTCCAGCTTAGTGAGGATACAACTGAAAGGAGAATCATCGAAGCAATACAGCCCTTCCCGCCAGCGCAGATAATCATAAGAAGGCAGAACGGCTTTTTTATATTTTCCCTGATAGGAGCCGAAGAACTCATTCTTAGTCAGGCGGGTCAGCGGACGTTCATTGTCGTAAGCGTAGATATCAACGATGCCCTCTACCAAGGTAGTCTCAAATTCATTGCTTCCTTTATATGCGCAGACGTTGAAATGAGTACCTACCACTCTGACCTGATTGGTCTCCGTATTTACGTAGAAAGGTATCTCCTTATTCTTCGCTACTTCGAAATAAGCCTCTCCGTCCAGTTCCACATCTCTGTCGCGGCGCCCGAAGTCAGATCTGTAGCTCAGCGTCGATTCAGAATTCAGCCAGACTTTGGTTCCGTCCGCCAGCGTAATCTGTGCCCGTTGACCGGCAGGAACAGTGACCGTCTGCAACTGTGCCAATTTATCATACTGATATTCATTAATCAGAAATCCACAACTGACAGCTACAATTACAGCAGCAGCTATACGGGCACTCCACCTTAACATGGGAATGATGCGAGCGCCCGCGCCTGCTTTCTCTCTCATTTTTCTCTTAGAGTCAGTAAAAAGGGCGATGTCAAACAGCATACGTTCTTTCTGCAATGTCTTCCGGTTTTCTTCCGATTCGTCCACCCAGTTAAGAATGCGTTTTTCTTCGTCGACAGAAGTCTCGCCCTTAAAATATTTATGTAGTAAATCCTGGTTCATAGATATTGGCTTTTCCTATTTATATTTATAGAAAGGCTTTTTCTCTCCCTTCTATATATAAAACAGGTCAGCCTTGAACAACCCTAACGAAAAATGCGATTATTTTTAAAAAAGAATAGAAACCAGGTAATCTTTCAGTTCGGTACGCAGAATTTTCAATGCTTTGGTGATGTGGAACTCCACACTTTTGACGGAAATGCCGAGTTGTTCCGCTATCTTTTTGTTCGGAGTATTTTGATAACGGCTCAATATAAAAATCTGCCGGCTTTGGTTCGGCATACGTTTCAATGCTTTCTGTACGATATGCTGTATTTCCGAATCAAAGATCGCATCCGGTTCGCAGGCTTCCAGTGTAGAGATTCTCAGGTCCAGTTCCCGCTGGCTATGGCTATTTATCTCTTCTTCGGCCCGAAGACGCACCTGCAGATGTGCCAGATAGTTGAGCGCTTTGTTTTTGATGATAGTCAGCAGCAGACCGTGCAGATTGGAATCTTCTTCCCACTTATCCCTGTTTTCCCACAGAGTAATCATTGACTCCATCAATATATCTTCCGCCTCCTGCCTGTCTCTTATATAAGAATAGGCAAACGACAAAAACTTCTCTTGATTCTCATGAAAGAATTCAGAAAAAAGTTGAATAGAAGATATGTTGTTCGTTTGGTGCATCACGCATAAGATTTACAGGCTATTTTCATTAGTTCGTACAAAAGAACACATATTTTCGCAGAAAAGCAAAATAATAGACAAAAAAATAGCCCGAATACTGAGTAATCGGGCTATCACATTATCTAAAAGCTATCTGCTTTTTTACTTCTTTTCCGGTCTTGGCATCAATACTTTTCTTGAAAGTTTGAATTTTCCTGTCTTCGGATCGATGTCGATCAGTTTCACTTCGATCTCATCACCTTCCTTGATTCCGGCTTCTTCCACTGTTTCCAGACGTTTCCAGTCGATCTCGGAAATGTGCAGCAAACCGTCTTTACCCGGCAGGAATTCAATGAATGCACCGTAAGGCATGATAGAGCGAACTTTACCTTTATATACTTCGCCTACTTCAGGAACAGCAACGATTGCTTTAATCATGCGCATTGCATCATCAATACATTTCTTGTTTGTTCCGGAAACTTCGATGCGTCCCATACCGTCTGTTTCTTCGATAGTGATAACAGCACCGGTCTCTTCCTGCATACCTTGAATGATTTTTCCACCAGGGCCGATTACAGCTCCGATAAATTCTTTAGGAATAGTCATTGTTTCAATGCGAGGAGCATGGTCTTTCAGGTCAGCACGCGGTTCAGCGATTGTCTCGGTGATCTTGTCGAGGATGTGCATACGTCCTTCTTTAGCCTGGTTCAAAGCACGTTCCAGAATTTCGTAAGACAGACCGTCTACCTTGATATCCATCTGAGTAGCAGTGATACCGTCTCTTGTTCCGGTTACCTTGAAGTCCATATCTCCGAGGTGGTCTTCGTCACCGAGGATGTCAGACAATACAGCATATTTTTCTTCGCCCGGATTCTTGATCAGTCCCATAGCAATACCCGATACCGGCTTCTTGATCTTCACACCGGCATCCATCAATGCCAATGTTCCGGCACATACGGTAGCCATAGAAGAAGAACCGTTAGATTCGAGGATATCTGAAACCACACGTACTACATACGGATAGTCAGCAGGAATCTGTCCTTTCAAAGCACGCCAAGCCAAGTGACCGTGACCGATTTCACGACGGCCTACACCACGTTGTGCTTTTGCTTCGCCTGTAGAGAAAGGAGGGAAGTTATAGTGTAACAAGAAACGTTCTTTTCCGTGTTCCAAAACATCGTCGATAATCTTCTCATCCAGTTTTGTACCCAGAGTAACAGAAGTCAATGACTGTGTTTCACCACGAGTAAAGATAGCAGATCCGTGAGGGCCAGGCAGAGGACCTACTTCACACCAGATCGGGCGGATTTCAGTAGTCTTACGACCATCCAGACGCTTACCTTCGTCCAAAATAGAACGGCGCATGGCTTCTTTTTCTACATCGTGGTAGTAACGGTCGATCAATGCAGCCTTTTCGTCCAACTCTTCTTCAGAGAATTGAGCTTTGAATTCTTCGCGGATCGCTTCGAAAGCAGCAAAACGTTCGTGTTTGTTATTGTTTCCGGAAGCAGCAACTGCGTAAGCCTTGTCGTAACATGCTTCGCGAACAGCCTTGCGCAAGTCTTCGTCGTTTACTTCGTGGTTGTATTCACGTTTTACAGTTTTTCCAACCTCTTCAGTCAACTCCATCTGCGCTTTGCAATGAATCTTGATAGCTTCGTGAGCCACTTTCATTGCTTCCAGCAATTCAGCTTCAGATACTTCATGCATTTCACCTTCTACCATCATGATGTTCTCATAAGTAGCGGCTACCATCAAGTCCATGTCAGCTTTTTCCAGTTGTTCAAAAGTAGGATTGATAACGAACTGACCGTCGATACGTGCTACACGCACTTCAGAGATCGGTCCGTTGAAAGGAATATCTGAAACGGCAAGTGCTGCAGAAGCGGCAAGTCCTGCCAATGCATCCGGCATATCCACACCATCAGCAGAAAAGAGGATGATGTTCACATATACCTCTGCGTGATAATTATCGGGGAATAAAGGACGGAGAGCACGGTCTACAAGACGGCAAGTCAGAATCTCATAATCAGAAGCTCTACCTTCTCGCTTGGTGAAACCACCAGGGAAACGGCCGAATGCCGCAAATTTTTCTTTGTACTCTACCTGTAAAGGCATAAAATCTGTTCCGGGAACTGCATCTTTAGCGGCACAAACAGTAGCTAATAACATGGTGTTTCCCATGCGTAGCATTACAGAACCGTCTGCCTGTTTTGCCAACTTTCCCGTCTCGAGTGTGATGGTTCTTCCATCAGGTAACTCGATTGTCTTAACAATTGGGTTAATCATAAAAATTGTTTTATCTATACTTTTTCTTTCAAAATTCCTGCAAAGATATACATTTATCGTGGTAATCAGGTGGAAATGAGGTAAAAAGTTAGTGGTGAACTGATTTTTTTTCAAAATTAGGATGAAGAACCCGGCAAAATGCTTTGACTAATCTCGAAAAGAAGTATATTTGCATCTCGTTAATAACACACACTATATGAAAAAGGTTACTTTTGCAGCGCTCGCCGCACTTACTATTACTGCTTGTAGTTCCGGTCCTAAATTCCAGGTGAACGGGGATGTATCAGGAGCCGACGGTAAAATGCTTTATCTCGAAGCTTCCGGTCTGGAAGGTATTGTTCCACTCGATTCAGTGAAGCTGAAGGGGGAAGGTACATTCAGTTTCAAGCAGCCTCGTCCCGAATCACCCGAATTTTATCGTTTGCGGATTGACGACAAAATCATCAATTTTTCTGTAGATTCTATCGAAACGATTCAGATCAAAGCTCCGTATGTGGATTTCTCCACTACTTACACGGTGGAAGGTTCGGAAAACAGCAACAAGATAAAAGAGCTGACGCTGAAGCAGATCCGCCTTCAAAAAGAGGTGGACGACTTGCTGGCAGCTTTACGCAGTAACAGAATGGGGCATGATGTATTTGAAGACAGTCTGGCAACGTTGCTCAACAATTACAAGGAAGATGTCAAAGTGAACTATATTTTCGCTGCTCCCAACACGGCAGCCGCTTACTTTGCCCTGTTCCAGAAACTCAATAATTACCTGATATTCGATCCGTTGAACAATAAAGATGATGTGAAATGTTTCGCTGCTGTCGCTACGAGCCTCAACAATGCGTTCCCTCATGCCGTACGTTCCAAGAACCTTTATAATATTGTAATTAAGGGGATGAAGAACACGCGCCAGCCACAGGCGAAAGCATTGGAGATTCCTCAAGAGAAAATTGTGGAAACCGGCATTATCGACATCGCCCTGCGTGACGTGAAAGGAAATGTGCGCAAACTGACCGACCTGAAAGGAAAAGTCGTATTGCTCGATTTCTCTGTATTCCAGTCGCCTGCCGGTTCTCCTCACAACCTGATGCTTCGCGAACTATATAATGAATACGCAAAACAAGGACTGGAAATATACCAAGTATCTCTCGATGCGGACGAACACTACTGGAAAACTGCGGCAGACAACCTTCCTTGGGTTTGTGTACGCGATGGAAACGGAGTGTATTCTACCAACGTAGCTGTATATAATGTTCGTCAAGTTCCATCTATCTTTTTGATTAACCGTAACAACGAATTAAAGCTTCGCGGCGAAGATATCAAGAATTTGGAAGCAGCTGTCAAGTCATTGCTCTAAGTTGTTATAATTTAGCATATTTCATTTAAATATGTTACATAGCATCTTTTTTCACTTGACACGTATCACTTAAAAGTCTATCTTTGCAAAGAAATAATGATAAGAGGGTTCCAACATGGCTCATGTTGGAATTCTTTTTTGTTTATATGACCATTTAAAACAATTAAAGGAGGAAAACATCATGGCTTATATGTCAGAAGAAGGTTACAAGAAACTGATGGCGGAACTGAAGGAACTGGAAACAGTGGAACGCCCGAAGATCTCTGCGGCAATAGCCGAAGCCAGAGATAAAGGAGACTTGTCGGAAAATGCAGAATACGATGCCGCCAAAGAGGCGCAGGGTATGCTTGAAATGCGCATCAACAAATTGAAAGCTACCATTGCAGACGCAAAAATCATTGATGAATCTAAGCTGAAAACAGATTCTGTACAGATTTTAAATAAAGTGGAACTGAAGAATGTAAAGAACGGTATGAAGATGACTTATACCATCGTTTCCGAAAGTGAAGCTAACCTGAAGGAAGGAAAAATTTCCGTTAACACCCCGATTGCACAAGGTCTGCTTGGCAAGAAGGTGGGTGATGTAGCCGAAATCACTGTTCCACAAGGTAAAATTGCACTGGAAGTAGTAAACATATCAATTTAACGTAAAGGCAGGTCTCCTTGTGGGGCTTGCCTTCATTTATCAATAAAAGTTATGGCAACAATATTCAGTAGAATCATCGCAGGCGAAATCCCCTGCTACAAGGTGGCGGAAAACGAAAAGTTTTTTGCGTTTCTCGATATCAATCCGTTGGTAAAGGGACACACATTGGTGGTGCCCAAACAGGAAGTAGACTATATTTTCGATTTGAGCGATGAGGACCTGGCTGCTATGCATGTATTTGCAAAGAAAGTGGCCCGTGCCATTGAAAAAGCTTTCCCCTGTAAAAAGGTGGGCGAAGCGGTTATCGGACTGGAAGTTCCTCATGCACATATTCATTTAATTCCTATTCAAAAGGAATCGGATATGTTGTTCTCGAATCCGAAACTGAAATTGTCGGATGAAGAATTCAAGTCCATAGCACAAGCAATCAACTCCTCTCTATAAAACATGATGATGAAATAAGCAAGAGCGTTCTGTGAAGGACGCTCTTTTTTTGTTCCATGCCTTGAAACAAAGTGTTCCTCGGTGTGAAACGAAGTGTTCCTCACCGAGGAACAACCTGTTCCACACGGAGAAACTTTTATCGTTCCTTGCTTTCGGCAACTTCTACCAAATAAACTCCGATACAGATAAAAATAATGGCAAACGTCTGCGTCCAGCTAAAACGGTCTTGTCCCAAAGCAAGGGAGGCAATAGTTGCCACAATCAGAATCAAATAACCATAGATAGCAACCACCGTTGTCTTCAGATATTTCAAACCGACAGGCAACAACATATAACTAATAGTGGTCGGGAAAATCAATACGAACATCAGGATAAGGAAAGGTGTCCAATGGAACGGCATGGAAAATACCGGAGCATCAAATCCCGTAATGAACGTTACTATTATAGCAGATACAGCAGCACCGGAAAAAGTATAGCGCAACATGGTTATTGCTCCGATGGCAGTCAAGATACGCTGACTAAGAATCAGATAGACAGCATACACCACAGAACTTAGAAGACAAAGCATATTCCCCGTAAAAGCATCAGAGGCCAAATCATCGCTTTGCTGGGTTAAAATACAAACCAATGCTCCTATCAGACCGATAGAAATTCCTATTATTTTTTTAGCGCCCGCCTTCTCCTTATAAAAGAATATCATGATAAGAAAAACCCAAATAGGCTGGAGACTGGTAAATATGGAACTGGATACAGGAGTCGTTTTACTCAATCCCGCCAGATAAAGAAACATAAAGCCGTACAGTCCGAATGCCCCTAACAGGAAAAGCAGCCATTTGTCTTTGGCGGATGACTTTTCCGGCGGCATGAACCATCCGATCATCCAAAATGCAGCGGCGGCAAAGGTGCAACGAAGTGTCGCACCTGTCAACGGGCTCATCCATAGGGGAAGCAGATACTTCAGGGCATTCATATTCAAACCGCTGAATATTTTTGATACAGCCATACTCAGATTGGCTTCCAGTTTCTTATTCTTCATCTTTTTTTATTTCAGTTGATCATTAAACAAAAAGGTATCGCGGCGCAGGTAAGCCCAGAAGAATGTGACAATAGTTATCAACAAGTTGAAGACAAAAGGAAACTCTTGCGACTGGGTATGAAACAGATTTTGGAGAAAATCTATAATAAAAGGATAGAGCAAGATGGCGAGATAATTCATCATCATCACAAAAGCCAATGCCATTGTCGCCTTTTGAGGCAGTGCCGTATGCGTCGTTTTATCATACAGCATAGGCTGAATAATGCCATATCCCAAACCGACCAGGATACATCCCGGAATAATCAGCCATTCGATCGGGGCAATCCAGATCAGCGCCAGCCCCACAGCCATAGACAGGAGGCTGTATGCTTTGGTACGTTCTTTCAGTTCATCCACTATCTTGTCCAGACAGAAACCCGGAGCCATAATCGCTAAAAAGAAAAGCGAGATCATCAGTCCCGAATTGCCACTGGAGAAATGGTGTTTCTCCATCAGGAAAGAAAGGTTGAATATGACTGCCAGCACAATAAAAGTCGTCACTCCGTAGAAAAGCATGATCTGAAGCAGATGCTTGATATGGATTCCATATTTACTTCCTCCGGTATCTACGGCAGCCGTTTGTCCGGATGGCGCGGTACTTTGAGAAGAAGGTTCGACGGCAGCGTCAGACCGACTTTCTTTTAAGTGACCAACCAACAGAATAGAAATCAACGGGAGCAGATAGACCAAAAACGGCAAATGCCAGCTGACTTCCGCCAGATATCCAGTCACGGCAGTAGCTATCACCAATGTAAAATTGGTAATGGCAGAACTCAATCCGAATTGTTTCACCCGATAAGTACCCACAAAATATTTTGAGATTAACCCCGTGGACAGAGGAATAATCAGTCCGGAGCCGATGCCCAGCAGGGCACTCACAACGATCAACTGCCACATTTTGTTGGAGATCAGATACAAGATACCGCTTGCTGCAAAGAGCCAGAGTCCGATTTTCAGGATACGGACAAAATCGACCTTTTCGGTGAGTTTACCGCCCAAAAGGATAAAAGGGATAATCAACAACGATGGCAGCGAAGTCAACATCTGAATATCCAGGTCGGTCGCTTTCGGAAAAATTTTGGTAAGGTCGCCCAATATAGGCGAAACAGCCAGCCCCGGCAAAGAGGTCAATGCCGAGATAGACCAGATAGCTATTAAAGTGATAAGAGGTATTGTTCCCCTTCCAGTTTGTATTTTCATATACCGGTTCGTTAAAAGTTTAGGTCTGATGAAAACAATGATTACCTTATAAAGTTCAAATGAGACAACAGTGAATATTCAAAAAACGGGTGAAAAACACCCAAAAACTATCAGATTATGACCTAAAAACTATCCGTAGACAGTTTTTAGGTTAAATTCCGTCAGTTTTACCCCTGCCGTACTTAAAAAAATCCCGTAAACTTGCATCATCGAAATTTAACAACGAATATTCACAATTTAAAAAGCAACGTATATGAAAAGTGTAAGCTTCAGAAAAGATTTAGTAGGAGTACAGGACGAATTACTC
>ERZ791612.752-NODE-752-length-16674-cov-3.173958_pt1 | contig 16674 bp, 15 predicted proteins | sample MGYA00509963_ERZ791612 | MGnify/ENA primary metagenome ERZ791612 (study PRJEB30046, sample SAMN00791906) | human gut metagenome | study: EMG produced TPA metagenomics assembly of the A metagenome-wide association study of gut microbiota in type 2... | reverse complement strand
AATTGCAAGTGTAGGGTCGGAAGGTACGGATATTCTGGTAAAAGCTATGATTAATATCATGCTAATCAATGTATTTAAAGAAGCCGCTTCACGAAAGTTCAAAGATTTCAAGTTGCACTGCATGATGGATGAAATTGGAAAACTCCATCCGAACAATGTGGCAGGTATCTTGAAATTTGCCAACGACCGGAATATTATCCTTATCAACGGCTCTCCTACCGAGCTCAACCGAGAAGCATACAAGCATGTGTATCTATTAACAAAAGATTCACAGAGTAAAACACGTATTGCACGGTTAATTTCAGACACCAACATATAATGATAAATATTACATTAAACCAAGTGCGATTGTTGAAATCTCTCTCTTTAGGGGAGAGATTTCCTTTAAGCAATTTAAAAGGAAAAATCTTTCAACAGTTATTGGATGAGCATGTCTTATCAAAGTTTCCACAAGGAAATGGTTTTATAATCTATGCTCACTCTCCCATTGCCTTACTAAACCATTTAAGTAATAAATATATAAAATGTTCCCTAGATGATTACATCGAAAAGATGGAAATAAATGAGCTAAGGAAAGTAGACAATATATTGATGAGAGGGAACTCAAAGAGCAATGAAACGCATCCCATGAATGGTTTTCTGGTGAAAAGCATTGAACCGATTGAAGTTTCTCTCTCCAAAAGAAAACTGGTGCTTTCTCCCGAAGTGTGGCCTGTCTGTTTCGTTTCAAATCATGAAGAGTTCACAATTCCCTCGGATGTCACCATTGTTATGGTAGAAAATCCTGAAAACTTTATCTTTATAGAAGAACAAAAGGAGTTCTTTGAAGGAATGCGACCTTTATTTACAACTTATTATCCCAGAGATACACATCGAAGTTTAGTGAATTGGTTAGAAACATTGCCTAATGCATACATTCATTATGGTGACTTTGATATTGCCGGAGTTTATATTTATCAGGATATTTATAAAAAACATATCAAAGGTCCTAAAAAATTCTTTGTTCCTAAATTTATTGATAAGTTAATGCATCGATTCGGTGATGCAGAACTTTACGATAAACAATTGAGTTACAGAAATTCCATCATTTCAGATGAACCAGGCATTCAAGAACTAATGAAAATTATCGATAAAGAACATAAGGGATTAGAACAAGAAATCTTTAATTCAAAAGAATATAAAAAATATACAGACTAACTTTCTCTTCTTTCTATTATACTGAAACAAGTTTAAGATGCTAACTTACTTTTTAAATCATTTTTAATCATGTGAATACTGTCACTGAAGTATTTCTTATAGAACAATAACAAAATAATGACTCCGCAACTGATAGCTGCATCTGCAAAATTAAAGATCGGACTAAAGAATATAAAATTATCTCCTCCTATAAATGGCATCCAACCGGGCCGGTTAAATTCAAAAAGAGGAAAATAGAACATATCGACAACTTTTCCGTATAACCAATCAGTGTATCCATGTCCTATCGGTACAAAAGTTGCCACTTCAGATAAGGTACTTTGACTGAATATGACTCCATAAAAAATACTATCAATAATATTTCCAATTGCACCTGCCAATATCAGGGAAATACAAATAAGATACGGCCTATTGTCTGTACTGCTTTGGGAATAACTTGCATACCAAAAGCCATCCCCGGGTTCTCAACAAAATGAATATAGAACCAATCGGTAATGCGAATACTTTCATTATAATACATATTCGTTTTTACCGCTATTTTTATGATTTGGTCAAGAATTAAGATTCCCATCACAATCAACAAGGAAAGCCATCCTTTAGAAATAGTATTTTTCATAAGTATTATTTTGTGTTTTTAAATAGTTGCAAATATACTGAAGAATTTCTATCAGCAACCATTTTCATACCCGAAATGTCATCTTCCGATACTCTGACGGTGATATTCCTATTTTTTTCTGCACATATCGGCTGAAATAGGATACTGAGGAAAAATTCAGCTTTTCGGCAATCTCTGTCAAGGAGAGTTCCTTCTGCCATAGCAGACGAGTGATTTCCAAAAGAGTAAAACGATCTATCCAGTAAGTAGCAGGTCTGCCACTCACCTCTTTACATATCTCCGACAGGTAATGAGGAGTAATGCAAAGTCGGGAAGCATAAAAGTCAAGACTACGGTGACGGATATATTCGCCATTATACAACAATTCGATGAACTTCCGCAGCAGAAAAGTGATATGTTCCGACAGTCGGACCGCCTCCCGTCTGCGTGCATGGATGTCGTAGAGATCGAGAATATGGGCGGTAAGCAGACTGCCTAGTAATTCTTCCCGGAAAAGATGACCTTTATCCTCCATACGCTCCCGGATACACAGCATGGCCTGTTTGCACACCCGGAAGTCATGAAATGAAAGTTTCATGACCGGATTCTGCAAAAGTGACAAATGTCCGATGATGCCGTAATTGCTGCGAATGGCTATTGAGGTAATAAACAAATCCGAAAGACTCATAAAAATGCCTTGGAAGTCCCCGGAGTCCGAAAAGTCCGACCCAAGTGTTGCATTGGGCAGAATCACATAATCTCCTGCCGCAATGTGATAACGGGTGTCTTGAAACGTAAAGCCCATATTGCCTCCGCTGCAAAGAATATGAATGACTCTTCCCGTATGCCGCAGGGCATTGAAGTCCTGCAATGTATCAGCGAAAATAATTCCATCAAAGTCTGTATGCTCCATTTCCCTTATTCATGTCCTTGCAAAAGTAACCAAAAACCACGAATAGTGAAAATACTACCTCGAATTATGTAACAAAGAAGCGAGAAGTGCGTTGTAATTTTGCATCAGAAGCTAAAACCATAAAGAATATGAAAAATGTAAGATTGAACAACGGAGTAATGATGCCTGCCATCGGGTTCGGCATCTTCCAAATTCCTGAGAACGAAACGGAACGGATTGTGAATGATGCGATTGAGACCGGCTACATTAATCTTACAGGACAGTTGAAGCATTATTTCGGCTTCGATTCGCTTATTTCAATGAGGAGCAGTTAGGCAACGCCATCCGACATAGCGGCATGAAACGTGAGGAGTTCTTCATTACCACCAAATTGTGGGTGCAAGACTACGAATACGATGATGCCCTGCGCGCTTTCGATTTATCGATGAAAAAGCTCGGGCTGGATTATCTGGACCTCTACCTGATGCACAAACCATACGGAAACTATTATGCCGCGTGGCGGGCGATGGAGCGGCTTTATAAGGAAGGACGTATCCGGGCTATCGGTGTTACAAGCTTTTCCAACGAGCGCCTGCAAGACCTTTTCCTGCATAACGAAATCAAGCCGGCCGTCAACCAGTTGGAAACTCATCCGTTGTTCCAGCAGCAGGCAGCCCACGCCTTCTTACAGCAAGAAGGCATCCAGCATGAAGCATGGGCACCTTTTGCCGAAGGACAAAATGATATATTCAATCATCCTACATTGAAAGCAATTGCAAAACGGCATGAAAAAGGCGTTGGAGCTGTTATTCTTCGCTGGTTAAATCAGCGGAACATCGTGGTTATTCCTAAATCCGTACACAAGGAGCGAATGGTAGAAAACTTCAACATCCTTGATTTCATGCTTTCTGAAGAAGAAATGGCCGCTATCTCCCTACTGGAAACGGGGAAAAGCCCTATCTACGACGACATGGACTTAGCAACTGTGAAAGGAATCGGATTGCACAAAATCCATGAATGATTTTAGAAAGAAAAGAGAAAATAGAATATGAACCCTTAAAAACAGAATCTTATGCAGACTATCAAATTGAACAACGGCATCGAAATGCCGGTATTGGGATACGGAGTATTCCAAGTATCTCCCGAAGAGTGTGAGCGTTGCGTGCTCGATGCCATCAGCACTGGCTATCGGCTGATAGACACGGCGCAGGCTTACTATAATGAAGAGGGCGTGGGCAATGCCGTCACTCGCTGCGGTGTGCCCCGTAACGAGCTTTTCCTTACCACCAAAATATGGATAAGCAATGCCGGAGAGACAAACGCCGCCCGCAGCATTGATGAATCTCTCCGTAAACTGCACACCGACTACATCGACCTGCTACTCATCCATCAGCCTTTCAGCGACTACCCGGGAACATGGCGGGCCATGGAGAAGGCCGTAAAAGATGGAAAAGTCCGTGCCATCGGCCTTTCCAACTTCTACCCCGACCGCTTTGTGGATATGGCGGAATATGCCGAAATCAAACCTGCCGTGAACCAGTTAAAGACGAATGTGTTCAGCCAACAGTGGGAGGCCGAAGCCGAAATGAATCTCTATGATACACACATCATGGCTTGGGCACCGCTGGCGCAAGGTAATCCCGAACTTCTGACCAATCCCGTACTGACTGCTCTAGCTGAGCGATACAATAAAACAGTGCAGCAGGTGGCTCTGCGTTACTTGATACAACGCAGCATCATCGCCATTCCGAAGAGTACTCACACCGAACGTATGAAACAAAATCTGGATGTATTCGACTTTGCCCTCACACCGGAAGATATGGAAAGCATCCGTCCGCTCGACAAACCCGACGACTTCCGTTGGTCGCACCGTAATCCCGAACTCGTAAAATTCCTCCTGAATTACGACAGACAGTTTAACCCGGACAATAAGAAGTAAGAATATGAAAATTTCATAAAGCAAGAATCCTTTTTTCTATTTCCAAATCATTTTCATTCAGTTGGGGAGACGGTATCATGCAAGTACGGATACAGTCTCCCTCCCGACAAGTATAATCGTAATATTTCTTTTGCAGCTCCGTCAAGTTTTCAAGTGCCACAAGCTCCCCCTTCAATTCCAGAAACTCCTCCATGTCCGTACTGTCACTTTGCTTTACAAAGAGAATACGGCGTGATATCGGATTCCTGTTATAATCCAGGCTGAGATATAACCCTTTCAGAAAAGGAGGGAAATCATACATGGGCAATTGCAGGTAAATGCTGAACAAAGCCATTTGGGGAGCTTCCCGTTCGTTGAAAAAAATATATCCGTTCTGATGGTTATTAAACAACCCTACCCCCCGGTGAGTCGTGTTATAAGCACTCATGTGAGTCACCTTCACATACGTGTTATCTTCGGAAGACTCTATCAGGTAAGGTTCCACTTTCAGGCAGTTGCATGACGAAGAAAGACTGTAACTCAAATAGCTGCCACTATAATTATAAACTTCCTGAACAGAACGCTGCATCTCGGCAGTCATCATTTCCATAAACGGATTCGCCTTTGTCTCGCCATTGGCAGGTTCCAGACTGAAAAGCAATTCTTTGATGCTTGACAAATTTCCCATCAAGCGTTTCTTTGAAATGTTATTGACCTGTCCCAAAGCCAAATCCAATGAATTTTCTTCAGAATGTCCTTGTTTCAATGAGGTTACATAAGTGGGCAGAACACTGGAATAAAGCGCAGACAATACACTGGGAGCCATATCGATAAAATCTGCTATTTCTTTCATTTTCAATCCGTTATTACGGAGGTATTCTATTCTTCTATAAATTTCTATTAAATCATCCATGGATATTATCTTCTATATTGAACTTACAAAATACAAGTTTCCGTGTGAACTTACAATGACATACACATTACATTAATATTACATCATCAACTCCTCGCTATATGAAAAATATTAATCATAAATATTCATTTTTTCTCCGACCGGATGAGCATACTTTTGCTGCCGGAAATCATCGGAACGGGATGCAAGACTCCGCTTTTACGATGATGAAAACATAATTTGCAAAAACAAGTAAAACAATAATGGAAGCAAAAAGCGAAACGAACAAACCAATATCCAATTTCCTGTTTATCTTATGGGCAGGAGGAACAGCCTTACTTTCCTATTCATTGGTATATGCACTGCGTAAACCTTTTACGGCTGCCACTTTTGACGGAATGGACTTTTTCGGAATGGATTACAAAGTAGCCACTACTATCATGCAAATCTTCGGCTACCTCATCTCTAAGTTTTTTGCCATTAAAATTGTCTCCGAATTGAAACGGGAGAACCGGTTGAAATTCATGATATTTTCCGTGGCTCTTGCCGAACTTGCATTGGTCTTTTTCGGACTGCTCCCCACTCCTTTCAATGTATTTGCATTGTTCTTCAACGGACTGGCACTGGGGTGTATGTGGGGAGTTATCTTCAGTTTCATTGAGGGGCGCAAAGTGACCGACATATTAGCCAGTTTGCTGGGAGTAAGCATGGCTGTGAGTTCCGGAATGGCAAAATCACTCGGATTATTTGTCGTCAACACATTCGGTGTCACAGAATTCTGGATGCCTGCCCTGATAGGCGGTCTGGCTTTTCCGCTACTTGTCCTGATGGGATGGTCGCTCAACAAACTGCCATCCCCCACTGACGAAGACCGCGCCCTGCGTTCGGAACGCGTAGCACTGAACGGAGAACAGCGCCGGCAACTGTTCAAAAGCTATATGCCCCTGCTGATAATGTTGTTTTTTGCCAATCTGTTCATCACCATCCTGCGTGATATCAAGGAAGATTTTCTGGTCAACATTATTGACGTAAGCACTATCTCTTCATGGTTGTTTGCACAAGTAGACGGCATGGTAACACTGATTATTCTGGGAATATTTGCCATGATGTCACTGATAAACAGCAATTACAGGGTGCTGATAGTGCTCCTTTCCATGGTGATAGGCGGAGCCGTAACCATCAGTTATCTGGCATTCAATTATGACACACTGCAATTGCCCACCCTTTACTGGCTCTTTATACAGAGTTTGAGCCTGTATATTGTCTACCTGAGTTTTCAAACCTTATTCTTCGAACGGTTTATCGCCTGCTTCAAGATTAAAGGGAATGTGGGATTTTTCATCGCATCCATCGACTTTATCGGATACACAGGAACGGTTTGTGTGCTTCTTTTCAAAGAATATTGCAGCCCGAATATCGACTGGATGCAATTCTACAACCAATTTTCGGGATGGGTAGGCATCGTTGCCGGTATTGCATTCATCGGTTCGGCAATCTATCTGATGCAACGATACAAAATGGAAAAACAGAACTTGCCCACGGAATGTTATCACCCGACGGACAACGCCACGAATGCTTTCCCGCAAATCCAATCCACTCCTACAGGAAATGAATAAATAAACAAATAACTAAATAACAACAAGATGAAAAAAATAGAATGTGTAATTATGGACTGGGCAGGAACAGCAGTCGATTACGGATGTTTTGCACCTGTTGCCGCCTTCTTGAAGGCCTTTGGTGAAGTAGGTATCACTGTAACCATGGAAGAAGCACGCCGCCCTATGGGAATGGCAAAAATAGACCATATCCGTGAACTGTTCAAGTTGCCCGGAGTGACAGAGCAATTCCAAAAACTATACAACAGACTTTGGACGGAAGAAGATGTGGTTGCCATGAACCGTGAATTTGAGAAATATCTCTTCGCTTCTCTTCAGGAATATACCACTCCTATCCCCGGAGTCATTGAAACCATTGGCGAACTGAAAAAGGCAGGCATTAAAATCGGCTCCACCACAGGTTATACACGCGCCATGATGGATGTGGTCCTGCCGGGAGCTGCCGCCAAAGGTTATACCACAGACAATTGTGTCACCCCCGACGGTCTTCCTGCCGGACGTCCTCAGCCTTTTATGATTTACAAAAACATGACAGATTTGAATGTACCTTCCGTAACAAGTGTTGTGAAATATGGGGATACCATTGCCGACATCAAAGAAGGAGTGAATGCAGGCGTATGGACTGTCGGTGTCATTCTGGGCAGCAACGAAATGGGGCTTACCCAAGAAGAAACCGAGAAACTTCCATCAGATGAACTGAACAAACGCATGGCTGCCGTCAGAAAACGCATGTATATGGCAGGTGCCCATTATGTGGTAAACAGCATTGCCGAACTCCCCGAAATTATTGAAATTATCAACCATAAAATAAACTAACACAATGAGACCATATTTACTTTTGACTCCCGGCCCTTTAACAACATCAGAAACAGTAAAAACAGCCATGATGACCGACTGGTGCACATGGGATGAGGATTACAATGTGCACATCGTTGAAGAAATCCGCAAAGGACTGGTGAAACTCGCTACCCATAAAACCGATGAATACACAGCCGTTCTGTTACAGGGAAGCGGTACTTACTGCGTAGAAGCAACATTGGGAAGCGTCATCACACCGAAACACAAATTACTCATTCTGAGCAACGGCGCATACGGTGACCGTATGGGAAACATTGCCGAATACCACGGCATGAACTATGACATGCTTGCTTTTGATGAAACCGAACAAGTATCCGTGGAATATGTGGACGACTACCTGGCACATAACGCAGAAATCACACACGTGGCAGTGGTGCATTGCGAAACAACGACCGGCATTCTGAACCCGTTGAAGGAAATTGCCCACATGGTAAAGATGCACGGCAAGAAGTTGATTGTGGATGCAATGAGTAGTTTCGGAGGCGTACCCTTGGATGTAGAGGAACTGGGTATCGACTTTATGATCAGCAGCGCCAACAAGTGCATTCAGGGTGTACCGGGATTCGGCTTCATCATAGCCCGCAAATCCGAACTGGCACACTGCAAGGGCGTATCACGCAGCCTCTCTCTTGACATTTACGACCAATGGGAAACAATGGAGAAGGGACACGGCAAATGGCGCTTCACCTCTCCCACTCACGTGGTACGCGCTTTTAAGCAGGCCATGGACGAATTAGAGGCCGAAGGCGGCGTGCAGGCACGTCACGAACGCTACTGCCGCAATCACGAGGTATTGGTGGCAGGAATGCGCTCTCTGGGCTTCAAAACCTTATTGGATGACACCATACAATCTCCCATTATCACTTCTTTCCTGTACCCCGATGCGGCATTTGATTTCAAAGAATTCTATAAGCAACTGAAAACAAAGGGATTCGTGATTTATCCGGGTAAAATTTCACAGGCAGATACATTCCGTATCGGAAATATCGGCGATGTATTTCCTGAAGATTTCAGCCGACTGATTGATGCCATAAAAAGCACAATAAAGGCATAAAGTCTTCTCGCATAAAAATGGTAATTGTTTCTCGCTACACCAAAAGAGTGAAACAGTTGATTATCAAATGATTAACAATTTGTTTGGGACCACTTGGACCAGGGCCCGCCTTTATGAGAATCCGGCCCCAATAAAAGACCATTAATAAATTGATAATCAAACCGATAAAGCGGACAAGCCTATTAAATGAAATTCGGCACTGTAATCAATGAGATTATAAATCATTCAAACACCTATTCAGCGAAACAATAAACTCATTGCCAACAGATATTATTCATGTAATAATAATTCATATTCCATAAAAAGAGCTTGTCCGTTTTACAAATCAAGAACATACTGATAAACAACAATATATATATTCATATCAGCAGAAATCCGGGGTCAGAATCTCATAAAGACGGGCCCTGGTCCCAGTGGTCCCAAATAAATCATTAATTCTTTGATAATCAATTATTTAATTATAATCCACATCACAAATCCGCACTCCGTTTTATAAAGAGATAAAAGCGAAAAATAAAACATGAAAAAGGACTCCCGAAAAACTCCACTGTCTTTTCGCAAAAGACTTAGAGGTTTTGCAAAAAGACAGTGGAGTTTTGCAAAAAGCTGAAAGAGTTTTTTCAAGAACCTCAGAATTAAAAAATGCGGTTTTCTTTTCGTCTCCGTCACATCTCCCAATATCTATCGCAAAGATTCAGATATTCCATTTCGGGTTGATTGCCAAAAGAGAGTGCAAAAAAAGAAGTCTTCCGACGTTTCATCACTCTTATTTGTTCTTTTAAATCTTTGGATAACGGAGGCATCTCGAAGTCTGAAATCAGGACAATATCCGACTCTCTGAAATCGTTTCCGTTAATGATATGCGCCGCTTCGCGAAGGGCGGGTTCTACATCCGTTCCTCCGTTGAAGGATTTATTGAGAAATTCGGCCAGTTTGGGCATGTCGCGCGACAAATCTTCCACCAACAGAGCTACAGCCTCATCGGAGAAGTTGATGACATAACATTTGCGGTGAGTCTTTTCCGTCAACTGAGCAATGGCAAGAATCGCAGACTTGGACAGGATTTCCCGGTCGCCCTGCATGGAGCCGGACGTATCCACACAGATGATATAAGGCCCTTGTCCCGAAACTTTCTGCTTGTCATTCTTCACCGGGTCTGCTTCTTTCGATTTATAATCAAACAGTTGCAACCGCTTTTCGGTATACCGTTCCATGAACACGGCACGCAGCGAATCGTCCGCCAGATAACAATATTCTATCGGCAACAGACTGTTCAGGTCATTGCCCAAAGTGACGCCCGTTATATCGCTGTGCGGAGAATGGCGAATCAGCATCTTCTTATCCACTCCCGAAAGAGAATCATATTTCAATGGTTCCCGGTGCTTTCTCCCCAAAAGATGCGCCAGTTGCCGGATGGCAGGATTGCGTTTCATCACTTGCTCAAAGGGGAGCATCTTGCGATACAAATCCGGGTAGTTGTGAAGCAGCCACTCCATGCGCGACCCGAGCAGATGATTGCCCGACTGTTGCCCATGTTTCTTTACCAACAGATCGAAACTCTCGCAAAGGCTGTCGATGTGCATATACTGATAGTCGTACTCCTTGCGGGTGAGCAACTGATGCCATTTATCCAGGAAAAACTCCTTTGTCTGCGTTGCTTCCCCTTTCAGGAGAGAACAACCCTCCATTCGTGAGATATAGTAATCAATATTGAGTTCGGAAAGCTCATAACGCTTCTTGAATGCACTGCGCATCTGTTTCAGGAATTGCAGGAATGCCATGTCCGGCAAGTGTTCCGAGGAATAAAAAGCATCCCACTCGGGAGTGTAGCGCGAATAATATTCCTGCAGGGAAGGCGTTGTGCGGCGATAGTAGGCAAGCACTTTTTCCTCCAATTCGTGTCGGCGCACCACTCCGCTGCCGATATCATCCCCGTATGCTTTAAACGTTCTGTCTTTAAGCTCCTGTGAATAAATCATCTTCAGGTCTCTCAACCTTATATTCCTGGTTCTCTTTTCGGTACGCATCAGCCATTTCGTTCAATTCGTTCTTATATCGTCCTATATTGTTCTTTTGATGGGTGAGCATCCTCCGCATCAGGAGGCGTTGCCTTGCACTCAGGAAAAGATGATTTTCGTAATACTCCGTTTCGGCAGCAAGCAACTCGTTCCAGTCTTTCTCCATTCTCCCCAAGGCCTCCGTCACTGAATGATATTTCATGCCCAGGTCTTCCGGTTCCGGTTCGGAAGGCGGACAGTTCTCATAACACATCAGGTGATATTCATAATTGTTTATATAAACGGAGCGAGTTCCCCGCTTCAACGTATATATCTTGCTACGGGGAACTTTGGCATGAAGCACCGAATCATATTTTTTCAGAATACAACAATTTGCTTTGTACTTGTCTTTGTGCAAATAGAACAGTTTCCCTGTTTTGTCAAGATGCCGGTAATCGGAAGCAAAAATCAGCAAACGCTCTCTCATGCGGACTCCCTCCACCTGATAGTAATAGGTATCCACCACCTGAATGCCGGGATCATTAAGCTCGCGCAAACTGTGTTCCGAAGATTGACAGTCTTTCAGTTCCTCGATATCTTGTTCCAGCCCTTTTATGTTGAGCAGATAGCCCTCGGCACTCTTCCGTATGGCGGCGGCAACCATTTCTTCAATGGCTTCCATGTGCTCCGTTTCGCTCCACAAGCAATAAGATAAAAGCGTACAGTCCGACAGGCGGATGGTATCCGAACCGTTCAGGAAAGCGGACGTCTTGAGCAGCTTTACCATCTTCTTCCAGCGACGGTCGGACACATAGAGAGGAGCTGAAATACCACCCTCGTTCTGCACTTGCCGGTTATATTGCTCAATGCCGTCTTTCAGTGCATGAATCACTTCAAAAATGGAGTAATGAATCTTTATGGCAGCTATTTCCTTTTCCCAACGGACATATTCTTCACCGGTTATTTGAAGTTGTTCATCCACCACCGGTTCCGTTTCGTCGGTAGACGAAATCATGCGGTCAAACTCACCCATATCTTCTATTCCTCCCACCAGACAACGAAGCAGGAATCGGTCCCATAGAGCTTCAAGTCCCTGCCCTTGTGCCGGAAGTTCATTGGATGCTGCAATCAGACCTTTCAGAGGAACCCGAATAGAAAACTGTCCGTTACGATAAATCTTTTCATTGATAATGGTCAGCAAAGCATTCTGAATGGCAGGTCCGGCTTTCCATATTTCATCCAGAAAGGCAATGGTAGCCGAAGGCAGATAACCATCGACAATGCGTTCGTAGGTATCCGCATCCTTCAGTTTGGAGATGGATACCGGCCCGAATATTTCATCGGGCGTACTAAAACGGGACATGAGATACTCGAAAGCGTAGGCATCCCGAAAAGCCAGTTTCAGGCGGCGCGCCACCATACTCTTGGCAACTCCCGGAGGGCCGAGCAGGAAGATACTCTCTCCTGCCACTGCCGACAGCAGGGAGAGTGCCACCACATGCTCTTTCTCGAAAACACGTTCGTTAAGTTGTTGTAACAGGGATTCTATACGAAGCTTTAATTCATTCATTTTACTTTTTCCTTTGAAGTTTCATTGTGCTGTTGCCGATTCTTTTCAAAACGCAGTTACAAAAGTAGTGCATTTATTCAGATAAAAGATAAAATCCGGCTCTTATCTTGTTTCTCACGCCGAATTATCTATCTTTGCGCCCAACATTGACAAACCATGAAAACATTAAAAGATATTGCAACGGCAAGGTTGCTGAACCAACATCTGCTTCGCCCGCTATTCACTGCCCCACAAGAGGTAGTGTCGTGGATGGGAGCAATGCAGGCACAGGATTTCTCCATGTGCCGGTGGGCCGTCGGAGTAAGGATGCGGAAGCCCTCGGAGGCCGGCGTTATCGAGGCACTCAACAAGGGCGACATCATCCGCTCACACTTGAACCGTTCCACCTGGCAACTGGTCACTAAAGAAGACTATCATTGGATGATGCCACTCCATCGGGAGCGTTCCATCCGTTCGTGGTGTGCATTTGCCAAACAGTCGGGCAACCCGATTTCCGACAAAATGATGGACAACAGCCGTGAGCTTCTGACTAATATATTAGGTGGAAAGAAGCATCTGACACGAGAAGATATCATACCTTTCTATCAGGAAATAGACATCGACAATGCTCACACCGTCCGCCACCTGTTGGCAGTGGCAGAGGCGGAAGGCATCATCCATAACGGTTGCACCGACGGCAGGAAGATAACCTACCGGCTTTACGGAAAAGATGAAAACAAGTTCGGTTGCCTGCCGAAAGAAGAAGCATTGGCACGCTTGGCAACAAAGTATTTCCAAAGCCACGCCCCCGCCACACTCGCCGATTTTGTATGGTGGAGCGGATTACCGGTGAAAGAATGCCGCATAGGAATGGAACAGATATCCTCTGCGCTGACCGTAAAAATGATAAACGGTACGGAATATTTCCTGCACGAGAGTAATCGATATGGCAAAATGCAAAAGGACAGCATTACACTTTTGCCTCCCTACGATGAATTGCTCATCGGCTACAAAGACCGTTCCGCCGTACTCTCCAAGGAGCACGAAAGGAAAGCCTACAATACGTTCGGCATTTTCTATCCGGTGGTTCTGCATGAGCATCGGATAGCCGGCAACTGGTCAAGGAAAGAATTAAGCGTTACTTTTTTTGAAAATGATAAGCCGGATGCAGCGTGTTTGGAAAAGGCAAAAAAACAATACGAGAAATTTGTAAATACCAACCGATAAAAATGACACAGCAAATGAAAGCAAACCTTCTCTCTCCCGATAAAGACCCGATGGGGGCAGCTATTACCGACTATTTTCACCATCAGAAGGCAGGAAAACTACGTGTATTCTCATCTCAGTTTGAAGAAGATGAAATTCCCATTAACCAGCTTTTCCGTTCGTTCGACGAAATGTCCGAACCGGAGAAGACAGCTTTGCAAATGGCAAGCGGAAAGATTCTGGATGCCGGTGCCGGAAGCGGTTGCCATACCCTGGCATTGCAAGAAATGGGAAAGGAAGTTTGCGCCATTGACATCTCCCCGCTTTCAGTCAAGGTTATGGCAGAACGCGGTGTACGTGATGTCCGTCAAATCAACCTTTTTGATGTAGGATTTCTTGAAACATTTGATACCATCCTGATGCTGATGAATGGTTCGGGCATCATCGGGAAATTAGAAAATATGCCCGATTTCTTTCTGAGAATGAAACAATTGCTTCGTCCGGGAGGATATATCTTAATGGATTCGAGCGACCTGCGCTATCTTTTCGAGGATGAAGACGGCAGCTTCCTGATAGACCTTGCAGGAGATTACTATGGCGAAATTGATTTCCGGATGCAATATAAGAATATCAAAGGAGACCGTTTCGACTGGCTCTATGTGGATTTTCAAACACTCAGTCTCTATGCTGCCGAGTATGGCTTTGAAGCAGAGCTGATAAAAGAAGGAAAACACTATGATTACCTGGCTTGTCTGCGGATGAAATAAAACCGCGAATGTCCGAAATCGAATTCCGAATATTCGCGGTTCCCTCATTAAGCCATCGAGCCGCCCACAATATCAAGCAATTCATTGGTAATTGACTGCTGGCGGCTTTTGTTATACATCACCGTCAGCTCCTGCAACAACTCATTGGCATTGTCTGTTGCAATCTGCATGGCCATGGTCCGTGCCGCATGTTCGGCAGCATTCGAATCCAGCAATACGGTGAACATCTTCATACGCAACACCTTGGGTAGCATTTCCTGCATCAGTTCCTCGGCAGAAGGCTCAAGAATATAATCTATCGTCCTCTCTTCCTCCTTCTTTTCATTATTTAAATCAATGGGAAGATAGGTCTCGCGAGTCAATATCTGCGAAGCGGTGGACTTGAAATGATTATAGAGCAATTCCACTTTATCCACATCGCCATGCAGGAAGCGTTTCATCAAATCGGCAGCCAGGTCGGCAGCCTCCTGATAAGAAGGTTTGTCTGCCATGTGCTGGAAGTCGCCTTCAATGCGGAATCCCAGCTTCCTGACAGCATCCGCCACCTTCTTTCCTACCGGGAAAACCAGAATATTCTCCAATCCCAACGGCTTGTATTCTGCCAGCAAATCGACCAGGTGCCTGATGACATTGGCATTAAACCCGCCGCACAGACTGGTATTGGAAGCAAACACCACGACAGCCACCTTTTTTACTTCACGCTTCACAATGAAAGGAGACGTCACCTCGGTACAGTTGCTCATAAAATCGGTCAGTATATGGTGCAGCCTGCGTTCGTAAGGAAGCATACTTTCTATGGCAGCCTGAGCCTTATGCAGTTTGGCTGAAGCCACCATTTTCATAGCCGAAGTAATCTTTCGGGTATTGTTTACCGAGGCTATTCTTCCTTTTACTTCTTTCAGTGATGCCATGATAATTATTGTTCTTTATAAGATTGAGCTGTTTCCGCAGCCACTTTTTCTATGATTCCGGTTACTTCCTCATTGATGACACCGCTTGCCAGCACATCAATTACATCCTGCTGATGATTGGCGCGCATCGTTTCCAAAAAAGTATTCTGGAATTCAATCACTTTATCCAAAGGTACATCATGCAGCAAGCTATGTACCCCGCAATAAAGGACGGCAATCTGCTCGCCCACCGGCATCGGGCTGTACTGGGGCTGAATCAATAACCGGTTGTTCTTACGTCCACGGTCGATGGCCATGGCAGTCACGGCATCCATATCACTGCTGAACTTGGAGAATGCTTCCAGTTCACGATACTGTGCCTGGTCTATCTTCAATGTACCCGCTACCTTCTTCATACTCTTTATCTGTGCGCTACCACCTACACGGGATACAGAAATACCTACATTGATGGCAGGACGGAATCCCTGGTTGAAGAGGTCCGTTTCGAGGAATATCTGACCATCGGTAATGGAAATCACATTTGTCGGAATATAAGCCGAAACGTCTCCCGCCTGCGTCTCGATGATGGGTAGGGCTGTCAACGAGCCGCCACCTTTCACCTTTCCCTTCAGGCTTGCCGGAAGATCGTTCATCTGTTCCGCCACTTCCTGCTGGTTGATTATCTTCGCGGCACGCTCCAACAAACGGGAATGCAAATAAAAGACCGCCCCGTTTTCCGCCGGCACCTTCAGGGAAACGATTTCGTAGCCGCTTTCTCCGGTGACCTTGTCTCCGCTGGTATAGGTGGGTTTGGTGTACAGCTCCGCCTGGAACCCCACGTTCCTGGGTTCCCAGCCTCCGGCCCGGTATTCCCACACAGTCCGTACATAGCCCAGGGGTTCCGCGTTCAGCACCCCCAGCACCTTCTGGATGGTGATCACTTCATCCACTCCGTCCCCATTCACGTCCAGGGCACTGAGCTGGCTCAGGTTCTGGATATAGGGCCGCAGGCCGGATTCCTTCAGGCTTCCGTCCTCGTTGTACACGTTCAGGTTCCGGTAGGCTTCCTTCTCCCCGGAAAGATCCAGGACCATGTCCTGTTTCAGATCCGGGAAGGACAGGCTGGCCCGGTAGTCCGGCAGATAGGTGCCCACCATGGACACCCCACGGTTCTCTTCCTGGCCGAACACCTCCTGGAGCTTCCCGTCGATCACATCCAGGATCCGGTAGGACACCATGCCTC
>ERZ791612.742-NODE-742-length-16845-cov-2.399881_pt1 | contig 16845 bp, 7 predicted proteins | sample MGYA00509963_ERZ791612 | MGnify/ENA primary metagenome ERZ791612 (study PRJEB30046, sample SAMN00791906) | human gut metagenome | study: EMG produced TPA metagenomics assembly of the A metagenome-wide association study of gut microbiota in type 2... | reverse complement strand
ACCCGTGAGAAGATTGCGGAATATCAGGAAAAGCTCAAGACCCTGGAAGCACAGAAAACGGAGGCAGAGAATCTGGAAATCGTTCAGATGGTTCGTGCGTTACGCATGACTCCAGCACAGCTGAACGCTATGCTTTCCGGTGGAATGAACCACGGCAGAGATACGGCACTGTCGGAATCAAATAATCAGGAGGCTACCGCTTATGAAGAATAAAAGAATTTGCAAAACACTTTCCGCCATTTGCCTGACAATGGTTGTGGCATTTGGCTTTACGATCCCTGCTTTCGCACAGGGGTCAGAACAGGCTCCGGCGGCACCGGCAGAGGATTCTACCAATGACAGCAATGTGATTGTGGAAGAAACAGAACCGGCACCGGCACTTACACCGGAGGGGAATGCGGCATTGGTGGATGATTTTGGAGGCAATAAGCAGCTTATTACTGTTACGACCAAAGCTGGAAATTACTTTTACATCCTGATTGATAGGGCGAATGAGGACAAGGAGACTGCTGTTCACTTTCTGAATCAGGTGGACGATGCAGACCTTGCGGCGCTGATGGAAGATGGAAAAACCAAAGAGGAGATGCCTGCGGTATGCAGCTGTTCAACAAAATGTGAAGCAGGGGCAGTCAATACGGCCTGCCCGGTCTGTGTAACTGATAAGAGTAAATGTACGGGAAAAGCACCGGAACCTCCGGCAGAAACACCGGAGCCGGAAAAAGAGAAGCCTGCCGGACTGAACCCGGCTGCCCTGATCCTTCTGCTGGCTCTGCTGGGCGGCGGTGGCGTATTTGCCTACTTGAAGCTCGTTAAGAATAAGCCTAAGACCAAGGGCAATGACAGTCTGGACGATTATGATTATGGCGAGGAAGATTCCGAGGAATGGGAAACCGAGGATGAGGAGTCGGACGAGCCTGACGCTGACGGGGGCAGCGCAGAAGAAGATGACGAGGACAGCGTGAAATGACCCGTTTCACAGACAGTCCTTATGAACGCATGATGACACGCAGGCCGGAGGGCGGGAAGGAAACTTCCCGTCCTCCTTCTTTACCCCACAGCCACCCCTGCTATGGTTGCGGGAATTATGGAAGGCCCTGCGTAGGTATCTGTCACCGGGAAATGTCCCGATGGCTCAAAGAGAGGAGGAACCATCATGGCTCAACATAAATTGGTAATTGCCGAAAAACCATCGGTTGCCCAGAGTTTGGCGGCGGTGATCGGTGCAACCGTCCGTAAGGACGGGTATCTGGAGGGCAACGGCTGGCGTGTCAGCTGGTGCGTGGGCCATCTGGCCGGTCTTGCGGATGCAGACAGCTATGACCCCAAGTATGCCAAGTGGCGATATGATGACCTGCCTATTCTGCCGGAGCATTGGCAGATGGTGGTGGGAAAGGATAAGAAAAAGCAGTTTGATATTCTCAAAAAGCTGATGAATGCCCCGGATGTTTCGGAGGTGGTAAATGCCTGCGATGCCGGACGCGAGGGCGAGCTGATCTTCCGCAGCGTCTATGAGCTGGCAGGCTGCCAAAAGCCGATGAAAAGGCTCTGGATTTCTTCGATGGAGGACTCCGCCATAAGGGAGGGCTTTGCAAACCTGCGCCCCGGTGCGGACTATGACGGACTTCGGGATGCTGCTCTCTGCCGTGCCAAGGCCGACTGGCTGGTGGGGATCAATGCCACAAGGCTTTTTTCCGTGCTGTATCACCGAACCCTCAACATCGGGCGCGTGATGTCCCCGACGCTGGCGCTTATTGTTCAGCGAGAAGCTGAGATCGACACCTTTAAGCCGGTTCCCTTTTATACCGTGGCGCTGGAGCTGCCCGGTCTTACCGTATCCGGGGAGCGCATGGCGGATAAGGCCGCTGCCGAGCAGCTGAAAGAAGTCTGCCAGGGTGCAGCCGTCACGATCAAAAAGGTGGAGTGCAAGGAAAAGTCCGAAAAGCCGCCCGCCCTCTATGACCTGACTACTCTGCAAAGAGATGCCAACCGCCTGCTTGGATTTACAGCCCAGCAGACCCTGGACTATCTGCAAAGCCTGTATGAAAAGAAGCTCTGCACCTATCCCCGTACTGACAGCCGCTATCTGACCGGTGATATGGCAGACAGCCTGCCGGTGCTGGTGAATCTGGTTGCCAATGCTATGCCGTTTCGCAAAGGGATCGCCATTACCTGTGATCCGCAGACGGTCATCAACGATAAGAAAGTAACCGACCACCACGCAGTAATCCCTACCAGAAATCTCAAGGATGCAGACCTTTCTGCCCTTCCTGCGGGAGAAAAAGCGGTGCTGGAGCTGGTGGCCCTGCGTCTGCTGTGCGCCGTAGCCCAGCCCCACATCTATTCGGAAACCGTTGTGATTGCAGCGTGTGCCGGTGGGGAGTTTAACGCCAAAGGAAAAACGGTGAAGCATCCCGGATGGAAAGCACTGGAGGACGCTTACCGTGCCAAAATGAAGGATGCAGAGCCGAAAAAAGAGGGCGCAGAGAAAGCCCTGCCGGAGCTGACCGAAGGACAGACCCTTTCGGTTTCTGCGGCAATCGTCAAAGAAGGCAAAAGCAGTCCGCCTCAGCACTTTACGGAGGACACCCTATTGTCCGCGATGGAGACTGCCGGAAAAGAGGATATGCCGGAGGATGCCGAGCGAAAAGGTCTGGGGACACCGGCCACTCGTGCCGGTATTTTGGAAAAGCTGGTATCTGCCGGTTTTCTGGAACGAAAAAAGAGCAGGAAAACGGTGCAGCTTCTCCCTTCCCACGATGCAGTTTCCCTTATCACAGTCTTGCCGGAACAGCTGCAATCTCCGCTTTTGACTGCCGAGTGGGAGTACCGCCTGGGCGAGATCGAGCGCGGGCAGCTTGCCCCGGAGGAGTTTCTGGACGGGATCAGCACCATGCTGAAAGATCTGGTGGGGACTTATCAGGTCATCAAGGGAACTGAGTATCTGTTCACTCCGCCCCGTGAGGTGGTGGGCAAATGCCCTCGCTGCGGCGGTGAAGTTGCAGAACTGCAAAAAGGCTTCTTCTGTCAGAATGATTCTTGCAAATTTGCAATCTGGAAAAACAACAAATGGTGGGCTGCCAAGAAAAAACAGCCGACCAAGGCTGTGGTGTCTGCACTGCTGAACGATGGCCGTGTCCGTGTGACGGGCCTATATTCGGAGAAAACCGGAAAGACCTACGATGCCACTGTGGTTTTGGAGGACGATGGACAGTACGCCAACTTCAAGCTGGAATTTGACCAGCGGAAAGGAGGCAGCCGATGAAGCTCTCTTTAGTGGAACGGGAAACCATTCTCCTCTATAACCAGGCAGAACCAATGGCTGAGGTCTACACCCACGATCCCCGTCTGATGGAGAAGCTGGAACTGCTGGCAAAAAAGCACCCCGACCAGATCACCCGAAAGGACGCCCATAACTTTACCGTCCCCAAGCGGTGTGTATCAGTCCGGGAGCCATATAGCGCAGAACGCCGCAAAGCCGCCAGTGAGCGTGCGAAAGCCGCCGGATACCAGCCCCCTGTGAAAAAGTCCGGCAGTTAAAGGCACATGGCAGAGAATGTATTTGAAGCAGTCAAGCAGTCGGTCAGCACCAGAGATGCGGCAGCGTTTTATGGGATCGAGGTCAAACGAAATGGCATGGCCTGCTGTCCCTTTCACGATGATAAGAACCCAAGCATGAAGGTAGACCAGCGGTTCCACTGCTTTGGCTGCGGTGAAGATGGGGATGTGATCGACTTTACCGCAAAGCTCTTTGACCTCTCCCCAAAAGAAGCGGCGGAGAAACTGGCACAGGACTTTGGCCTGATCTATGACAGTCAGGCCCCTCCCCGCAGGAGGTATGTCCGGCAGAAAACCGAGGCACAGCAGTTTCGGGAGGACCGGCAGCGGTGTTATCGCGTACTGTCCGATTACTACTATCTGCTGAAAAAATGGGAGGCCGACAATTCTCCCCGGACACCGGAGGAAGAACCGCACCCCCGTTTTGTGGAAGCAATCCAGAAGAAAACCTATGTAGAGTACCTGCTGGACCTTTTTCTTTATGAAAGTGAAGAAGAACAAAAGGCATGGATTGCAGAACACACAGCAGAAATCACACACTTGGAAAGGAGATTGAAAATCATGGCTGAGAACAAACCCACCAACCGAGAGCGGCTAAGGGAAATCACAGATGGCATCGAGCAGGGGATCAAAGAACTGTTTGAGAGTGAAAAGTATATGCGCTATCTGTCCGTCATGTCCCGCTTCCACCGCTATTCGGTAAACAACACCATGCTCATCTATATGCAGAAGCCGGACGCCACATTGGTAGCCGGATACAATAAGTGGAAAGACCAGTTTGAGCGTCATGTAAAAAAGGGCGAGCATGGCATTACCATCATCGCCCCCACACCGTACAAGAAGAAAATCGAGGAGCAGAAACTGGACCCGGATACCAAGGCTCCGATTTTGGATAAAGACGGAAAGATCGTCACAGAGGAAAAAGAAATCGAGATCCCCATGTTTCGCCCGGTCAAGGTCTTTGATGTGAGCCAGACCGACGGGAAACCTTTGCCGGAGCTTGCTTCCTCCCTTTCCGGCAATGTGCCAAATTATGAGGCATTCATGGAGGCCCTGCGCCGCAGCGCGCCGGTGCCGATTACTTTTGAAGCAATGGCCGCCGATACGGACGGCTATTTTTCTGCCGATCATCAGAAAATCGCCATTCGTCAGGGCATGAGTGAGGTGCAGACGGTTTCGGCCACAGTACACGAGATTGCCCACAGCAAGCTCCACAATCAGAAAAAGATTCAGATTGCCAATGACGAGCAATATCAGGAGATCGAGCTGTTTGATAAACCCGGTCTGTTCTCCAATGGGCGGATTGTCCGTGATAATCTGCCGGAGGGCGTTTATTGCTATGACCTGCGCGGTTCTGACTACGCTCCTGGAGATCCGGTCTGTGTGGAAGAACGAGTGGTTGTAAACCATGCAGGTTCCGTTCTGCTGACAGAGCCGCTGGAGCTGGCGGAAGATGGACGCCTGATGCTGACCGAGGAAGAAGGGCTGAATTTTGTTGGCGGCTTTTCTACCCTCACCCAGTTTTTGCAAGAACAGAGGAAAGACCGCCACACGGAGGAAGTGGAGGCTGAAAGCATCTCCTACGCAGTCTGCAAATATTTTGGCATCGAGACCGGAGAAAACAGCTTCGGCTATATTGCAAGCTGGAGTCAGGGCAAGGAACTGAAAGAACTGAGAGCCAGTTTGGAGACCATCAACAAAACCTCCGGCACTTTGATCTCTGACATTGAGCGCCACTATAAGGAAATCTGCAAAGAGCGTGGGATTGATCCCCATGCAAAGGCAGAGTCGGAAACCGCCCCGATAGAGCAGCCGACCGGCAATCTAACCTACTATGTAGCAGAGTGCATGGAGTTTCCAAACCTCGGAGAATACCACGATAACCTGTCTTTGGAGGAAGCTGTACGCATTTATCAGGAGATTCCGGCAGAGCGAATGAATGGGATCAAGGGCATTGGCTTTGAGCTGAAAGATGGAAGCGACTATGAAGGACCTTTTCCGATTTTGACCGGGCAGACCATTGACCTGGACACCATTCAGGCAATCGACTATTACCGTGATAATCCGTTGGTGCAAAAAGCGGTAAAGGAACTGGCTGCGGCCATGCCGGAAATGGAGGTGCTGGGGGCGGACGCCAACCAGCAGGAGGCTTTGTTTCTGATCAACGATACTACCTATCTTCATATCCAACCTTGTGACAGCGGATGGGACTACACTCTTTACGATGCTGCGTCCATGAAAGAGCTGGATGGTGGTCAGCTGGATATGCCGGAGCTTTCCTGCATGAAGGCAGTTCTCCAGATTTGTGATGATAACGATCTGGACAGCACTTCGCTCAGACGCGCTCCCTTGTCTATGGTTGAGACCTTGCAGGAAGCTGCTTATGAGCAGATGCAGGCAGAGGCAAGTCAGATGACCGCTTCTTCCCAGCTGCCGGAAGCGCAGGAGCAGGCACTGGATGAATACCCCATGCCGGATGAGCAGGTATCCACACCGGATATGCAGGAATACGGCTATTCCTATGATGGGATGCTCCCTGTTACCAGAGAACGGGCGCTGGAACTGGATGCCGCCGGTTTGACCGTCTATGTGCTGCATGAGGACAATACGGAGAGCATGGTGTTTGACCCGCAGGAAATCATGGATCATGGCAGTCTTTTCGGTGTGGACCATGAGGAATGGGAGAAAAGCCCTCAGTTCCACGAAAAGGTCATGGAGCGTCAGGAACATCAGCAGGAACGAGAACAGGCATTTCTCTCCCGGAACAGAGATTGCTTTGCCATCTATCAGGTGAGCCGTGACGATCCGCAGAATGTGCGCTTTATGAATCTGGATTGGTTAAAGTCCCATGACATTTCCATAGACCGCAGCAATTATGACCTCATTTACACAGCTCCTCTGAGGGAGTCTGGCACTGTGCCGGAGCAGCTGGAAAAACTCTATCAGCAATTCAATCTGGAAAAGCCCGTGGACTTTCACAGTCCCTCCATGAGCGTCAGCGACATCGTTGCGATCAAGCAGGACGGTAAGGTATCCTGTCATTACTGTGACAGCGTTGGTTTTACCCAGATCCCCGGATTCCTGCCAGAAAACCCGCTGAAAAATGCGGAAATGGCCCTGGAGGACGATTATGGCATGATCGACGGTATCATCAACAATGGTGCAAAAGAGCCTACGGTGGCAGAGCTGGAACAGCAGGCCCGAAGCGGTCAGCCCATTTCCCTGATGGACTTGGCTGACGCCGTTCATCGGGAGGAACGGGAAAAGAAAAAGTCCGTCATGGAGCAGCTGAAAGGCCAGCCCAAGACAGAACACAAAAAGACAGCACCCAAAAAGAGTGCGGAAAGGGAGATTTGATATGGGAAACTTTACTTTTGAGGAAATGAACCTGATGTGCATTTACAATACCGGCAGCCGCACCGGACTGATCGACAGCCTGCGTGAGATGCGCGGCGAGCTGGCCCCGGAGGAAACCGAGCTGCGGGAGTTGACAGACAGCGCACTGGGCAAGCTCCAGGCCATGAGTGATGCCGAGTTTGCCGAGCTGGAGTTGTATCCGGATTTTGACCAGTAAACACCATAACCGCAGGGATGGGGTGGCAATATGCCACCCCACCTTTTTACCCCAAAACTGAAAGGAGGACAGAACACTATGCCAACCAAAGCTGAACTATATGCACAGATGGCGGAGAAGGTGACAACGCAGCTCACGGGGAGCTGGCAGGAATGGGCAGGGTTTCTCACCACTGCTTCCCGCCTTTACAAGTACCCGTTCCATGAGCAGCTGATGATCTACGCCCAGCGACCGGACGCTACCGCCTGTGCAGAGTACGATTTGTGGAATGAAAAGATGGGCCGGTATGTAAGGCGCGGCTCCAAGGGAATCGCTCTGGTGGACGATTCCGGGGACAGACCTCGCCTGCGTTATGTCTTTGACATTTCCGACACCGGAACCCGTGAACATTCCCGCACTCCCTGGCTGTGGCAGTTGGAGGAGCGCCATCTGGATTCCGTGCAGGCCATGCTGGAGCGCACCTATGATGTTTCCGGTGATGATCTTGCCGGACAGCTCACTGAGGTAGCCGGAAAACTGGCCGAGGAATACTGGACGGAGCATCAGCAGGACTTCTTCTATATCGTTGACGGTTCCTTTTTGGAGGAATATGATGAGTATAACATCGGAGTGCAGTTCAAGGCAGCCGCCACCGTCAGCATCACTTACGCTTTGATGTCCCGCTGTGGACTGGAGCCGGAACGCTACTTCGACCACGAAGATTTCATGGCGATCTTTGATTTCAACACCCCGTCCACCATCGGGGCGCTGGGAACAGCGGTCAGCCAGATCAACCAGCAGGTGCTGCGGCAGATCGGCGTTACCGTCCGAAATGCAGAGCGCGAAGCCAACCAAGAAAGGAGCAAACAAGATGAACAATCCCATGACCTATATCCAGAACGGAGACTATCTGATTCCCGACCTGAAGCTGAGCCAGCAGCCGGAGAAACCCCTGGGCAAGTACGGCAGGATGAGGAAAACCTACCTGAAGGAACACCGTCCCATCCTCTACAACCAGATGTTGCTGAGCGAGAAGCTGTACCCGCACCTTCTGGAGATCGACGAGACCGCCCAGAGCAGACTGGAGCAGATGATGCCCCAGCTGGCGAAGGAAGCGGGAGCCACCGAGGAACTGAAAGCCAGCGATCCCATGAAGTGGGTGGGGCTGATGAACACCTGCAAAGCTCAGGCCGAGGAAATCCTGATGGCGGAGCTTATCAACAGCTGACCCTAAACCTGTTCCTCTCCGAAGCGGAACAGATCCAATCCATAGATGAAGCAGAGAATGTAGCGCATACATCCTCTGCTTTTTCTTTTGCCCAAAATGACATCGACCATGTGCTGCGTTTGGGCGGCAATACAGACCGTCAGAGAGAGCGTGTGGTTGCAGCCTTTGAAAAGCAGAAAACCACCGCTGAGATTGCCGAGATACTGAAAACGCTGTACCACGGCGGCAATGGCCTTGGCAGTGTGAGCGCATGGTATGCCGAGGATGGTATCCATCTTTCCCACGGGAAGTCTGTCCGTTATGACAGGTCTGCCCAGGTCATTTCCTGGGAGAGCGCCGCAGAGCGTATCGGGGAGCTTTTGGAGAGCGGCCAGTTTGCCTCCAATGTGGAGCTTGCAGAAGCGGCAGGCTATGAACGCTCCCTCCTTGCCACAAAGTTCTGGAACCTATATCACGATCTCAGTGAGGACGCCAGAGAAGCCGGATATTTGTCCTGCCTGTCAGAGATCAAAGGCAATGGTTTCCCGGAGGAGACTCGCCGCCTGACGGAGCAGCTGAGTGACCCGGCTTTCCGCCAGACCCTCAAGGAAGAATATGCCGCCTTCTGGACTGCCTATCAGCAGGACCGTGACCTGTTGCGCTTTCACTACCACAGACCAAAGGAAATCTGGGATAATATGAAGGATCTTGACCTGCCCCGCAGGACTTTTTCTTCGGACCTTTCCCAAGTGCCAACCGTCCAGCACTTCATTACCGAGGATGAGATCGACGCCGCCATGACCGGCGGAAGCAGTTTCGCCGGAGGAAAAGGCCGTATCTATGCGTTCTTCATGGCAAACCATACGGATAAGGAGAAAGTGAGATTCCTCAAAGACGAGTATGGCATTGGCGGACGCTCTCATGCCCTGTCCGGCGCAACACACAGCGGCGAAGATCACGATGGGAAAGGACTGCACTATAAAAAGCAGGACTGCCCGGATGTTCACTTGAACTGGGAAAAGGTTGCCAAGCGCATTACCTCACTTGTCCAGAAAGACCGCTATCTTACCGAACAGGAACAGGCGCAGTATGACAAAATCCAGTCTGAAAAGGAACTGGCCGAAGAAGATGCCATTCAAACACAGCAGCCGGAGGTGGAGAAAGAAACGCCAAAGCCTATCCTTCGGGAGCAGTTTGAGCAGTATAAGCCTGTGGTGACTGCCGCTATTTCCGAGGATGCCGCATACCGCAATGCCTGCGGGCATTCTGACCGTGAAAATGCTGTCATCGAGGGCAATGCCGCTGTGCGCCGTGCGGTTCTTGGCTCTAAGGATATGGAGCTGATCCGCCTTTATTCGGATGTGCCGGAGTTCCGCCAGCGTCTGCACCGGGAAGTGATCGACGAAACCTATCCAAAGCTCCATGAACTTCTGCGCCCTCTTTCTCAGGAAGATATTGATACTGCCCTTTGTGCATGGAACGGCAATATCGAGAGTAAACACGCTGTTGTCCGCTATATGAAAGACCATGCAAGAGAAAAAGATACCGCCGCATGGCTGGCTCAGGAATACGGCGGCAGTAACAGCAACAGCCTGTTCGTTGTCCGTGCCGGCAGCCCGGAGGAAACGCAGCTGCCCTGGCCGAAGGTACAGCGCCGGATTGCCCAGCTCATTCAGGAGGATCGGTTCTATACCGAAGAAGAACAGGACCGTTTTGACGACATCGACCCCATCGCCATCCGGGAAGCCCTGGAGGAAAGAGGGATCGTCAACGGCCAGGTGGCAGACCCGGAAAAACTGGACAATGACCCGTTTATCCAACAGGTGATGTCGGATGCCGAGCAGATCGCAGCTGCCGAGACAGAACAGACTTCCGAGGTTTCCATTTCCGATGAGGAATATGATGCAGTTCGCCGCCCGACTCCGCAAAGAACCTCCTATGACCCAGCCGCCCCGGTCTATGCCGTGGGCGATACCGTGTATATCGAGGATGACGCCTATCAGATCACCGAGCTGCGGGATGACACCGTACAGCTTCTGCCCACCGGTATGGTATATCCCATCTACCGGGCAGAGCGCAAAGAACAGTTCGAGCAGCTGCTTCGGGCAGACCGCCGCAATGCTTACTATACCGAGTTTCTTCCTATTGACCCGGACAAGGCAGATCAGGACTTGCGGGATGTATTGGCTCATGGACTGATGGATGAAGCGGATAAAAAGCAGATTTCCACGCTGCTGCAATCCGGCAGGAGCAACAGCGAGATCGCCTACTGGCTGAGCAGAGCCTATTCCGGTGAGATCGAGACACTGAATCTGGAGACCGGCGATATTGCCGATTACCGTACCACGGCACAGGGCATAGAACTGGAAGTCATGGATGCAGAGGAAAAGCGTCTGGCTATGCTGTATTTCCGCTGGGATGAGGTTGCGCCTTTGCTGCGCGGGATGTATGCCCGTCAGCTGGATGGCTTTGGACAGGAACAGCCCCAACCGTCTGCCGAATCCCCGGCCTTCCATTCCGAGACCGTGGCCGTCTATCCGGGAGACAAGAACAATCTGCCTTATGATGTGGTGGTGGAACGACTGCATATCGAGGAGCCGGAGCCGCCAGCCCCTGTGACTGAGCCGGAGAAAACCTTTGAGGAAGTGCTGGACGAACACCCGGTTTCCATTCAGGTCAATGGCCAGTGGCAGACCTTCCCCAATGCCAAAGCTGCCGAGGAAGCCTCCTATGAGGAATACAAGGCAAACCTGCGCCGCAATGCACAGAACTTCCGTATTACCGATGAGCATTTGGGTGAAGGCGGTCCGAAAGCCAAGTTCCAGGCAAATGTCAATGCGATTCGTTTGCTGAAAGAGCTGGAAGCTGCCGGACAGCAGGCAAGCCCCGAACAGCAGGAGGTTCTTTCTCGATATGTGGGCTGGGGCGGTCTCTCTGATGCGTTTGACCCGGAGAAACCGGCATGGGCTTCCGAGTATGCCCAGCTGAAAGAGCTGCTGACCCCGGAGGAATATGCCGCCGCCAGAAGCTCCACCCTCAATGCCCATTACACCAGCCCTACGGTCATTCAGGCCATCTATGAAGCGGTGGGCCGTATGGGATTTGAGACCGGAAATATTCTGGAGCCATCTATGGGTGTGGGCAATTTCTTCGGTATGCTGCCGGAGGAAATGCGAAACAGTCGTCTGTACGGCGTGGAGCTGGACCCGGTTTCCGGGCGCATCGCAAAGCAGCTCTATCCCAAGGCGGACATCACAGTAGGCGGCTTTGAGACCACTGACAGGCGTGACTTCTTTGACCTTGCCATCGGCAATGTGCCTTTTGGTCAGTATCAGGTCAATGACAAAGCCTACAACAAGCTGAACTTTAGTATTCACAACTACTTTTTCGCCAAAGCACTCGACCAGGTGCGTCCCGGCGGCGTGGTGGCTTTTGTAACCTCCCGCTATACCATGGACGCCAAGGATTCCACCGTGCGCCGCTATCTTGCCCAGCGTGCCGAGCTGCTGGGAGCTATCCGTCTGCCTAATGACGCGTTCAAAAAGAATGCCGGTGCCGAGGTTGTATCGGACATCATTTTTCTCCAAAAGCGGGACCGTCCGCTGGACATCGTGCCGGAATGGACTCAAACCGGACAGACGGAGGACGGGTTTGCCATCAACCGGTATTTTATCGACCACCCGGAAATGGTGCTGGGCAGACAGGAGCCGGTAAGCACTGCTCATGGTATGGACTACACCGTGAACCCTATCGAGGGACTGGAGCTTTCCGACCAGCTGCATGATGCTGTGAAGTACATTCATGGCACTTATCAGGAGGCAGAGCTGCCGGAGCTGGGCGAAGGCGAAGCCATTGACACCTCCATTCCTGCCGACCCCAATGTGAAGAACTATTCCTATGCCATTGTAGACGGGCAGGTGTACTACCGGGAAAACAGCCGTATGGTGCGCCCTGACCTCAACGCCACCGCCGAAGCCCGCGTGAAAGGTCTTGTGGGACTGCGTGATTGTGTGCAGGAACTGATCGACCTTCAGATGGATGCAGCGGTTCCAGACAGCACCATTACCCAAAAGCAGGCGGAACTGAACAGCCTCTATGACAGCTTTTCTGCCAAATACGGTCTCATCAATGACCGTGCAAACCGTCTGGCCTATGCAGACGATTCTTCCTATTACCTGCTCTGTGCGCTGGAAGTCATCGACGAGGACGGTAAACTGGAGCGCAAGGCGGATATGTTCACCAAACGGACCATCAAGCCCCATCAGGCGGTGGCTGTGGTGGATACGGCAAGTGAAGCACTGGCGGTGTCCATCTCGGAAAAAGCCTGCGTAGATATGAGCTATATGAGTCGGCTTACCGGAAAAACAAAAGAAGAACTGGCCGGAGAACTGCAAGGCGTGATCTTCCGTGTACCGGGACAGCTGGAGCAGGACGGATCGCCCCATTATGTGACCGCCGATGAATACCTTTCTGGCAATGTACGCCGCAAACTGCGTCAGGCGCAGCGGGCGGCACAGCAGGACCCTTCTTTTGCAGTCAATGTGGAAGCTCTTACCGCCGCCCAGCCCAAAGACCTGGATGCGTCGGAGATCGAGGTGCGTCTGGGCGCTACCTGGATCGACAAAGAGTACATCCAGCAGTTTATGTACGAGACCTTCAACACCCCGTTTTATCTCCAGCGCAGTATCGAGGTCAACTATTCGTCCTTTACCGCTGAATGGCAGATCAAGGGGAAATCTTCCGTATCCTACAACGATGTGGCAGCCTACACCACCTACGGAACCAGCCGTGCCAATGCCTACAAGATTTTGGAGGACAGCCTGAATCTGCGAGATGTCCGTATCTATGACACCATAGAGGACGCAGACGGAAAAGAGCGCCGCGTGCTGAACGCCAAGGAGACCACTCTGGCTGCCCAAAAACAGCAGGCTATCCGGGAAGCCTTTAGGGACTGGATCTGGAGAGACCCGGAGCGCCGCCAGACTTTGGTGCGCCAGTACAACGAAGAAATGAACTCTACCCGTCCCCGCGAGTATGATGGCAGCCATATCACTTTTGGCGGCATGAACCCGGCCATTACCCTGCGGGAACACCAGAAAAGCGCCATCGCCCATGTGCTGTATGGAGGAAATACCCTGTTGGCACATGAAGTAGGCGCAGGCAAAACCTTTGAGATGGTGGCCGCTGCGATGGAAGCCAAACGCCTGGGCTTGTGCCAGAAATCTCTCTTTGTGGTTCCCAACCACCTGACCGAGCAGTGGGCGTCGGAGTTTCTGCGCCTCTATCCTTCTGCCAACATCTTAGTCACAACCAAAAAGGACTTTGAGACCCATAACCGCAAGAAGTTCTGCGCCCGTATTGCGACCGGTGACTACGACGCCATCATCATGGGACACAGCCAGTTTGAGCGTATCCCCATCAGCCGGGAGCGTCAGGAACGGCTTCTCTATGAGCAGATCGACGAGATCACCGAGGGCATCGCAGAGGTGCAGGCCAGCGGCGGCGAGCGTTTTACCGTCAAGCAGCTGGAGCGTACCAGAAAGTCTCTGGAAGCCAGACTGGAAAAGCTGCAAGCCGAGGGGCGAAAAGACGATGTGGTAACTTTTGAGCAGCTGGGTGTGGACCGGCTGTTTGTGGACGAGGCCCACAACTACAAGAACCTGTTTTTATACACAAAAATGCGGAATGTGGCTGGTCTTTCCACATCGGACGCGCAGAAATCCTCCGATATGTTTGCCAAGTGCCGCTATATGGATGAGATCACCGGAAACCGTGGCGTGATCTTTGCCACCGGCACACCGGTCAGCAACTCCATGACCGAGCTTTACACCATGCAGCGTTATCTTCAGTATGAACGCCTGCAAGAGCTGAACATGACCCACTTCGACTGCTGGGCTTCCCGATTTGGGGAGACCGTCACAGCATTGGAGCTGGCACCGGAAGGCACCGGCTACCGGGCAAGAACGAGATTCAGCAAGTTCTTTAACCTGCCGGAGCTGATGAACCTGTTCAAAGAAGTGGCGGACATCAAGACCGCCGACCAACTGAATCTGCCTACCCCGGAGGTGGAATACCACAACATCGTGGCGCAGCCTACCGAACATCAGCAGGAAATGGTCAAGGCCCTTTCGGAGCGCGCATCGCTGGTACACAGCGGAACCGTTGACCCGTCCCAGGACAATATGCTCAAGATTACCTCGGATGGCCGCAAGCTGGGGCTTGACCAGAGGATCGTCAACCAGATGCTGCCGGATGAACCTGGCACAAAGGTCAATCAGTGCGTGGACAACATCATGCAGATCTGGCGGGATGGCAAAGCTGACAAGTTGACCCAGCTGGTGTTCTGCGACATTTCTACACCGCAGGCAAAAGCTCCTGCAAGCAAGGCGGCGAAAACGCTGGATAATCCACTGCTTCACGCACTGGAAGGCGCTGTACCTCTGCCGGAGCAGGAACCGGCCTTTACGGTATATGACGATATTCGTCAGAAACTCATTGCCCAGGGGATGCCTGCCGACCAGATCGCTTTTATCCATGAAGCCAATACCGAAGTGCGGAAAAAGGAGCTGTTCTCTAAAGTCCGTACCGGTCAGGTTCGTGTCCTTTTGGGCAGCACCGCCAAGATGGGCGCAGGCACCAATGTGCAGGACCGTCTGGTGGCACTTCATGACCTGGACTGTCCGTGGAGACCGGGAGACCTTGCCCAGCGCAAGGGCCGTATCGAGCGCCAGGGTAACCAGAATCCTCTTGTCCATGTGTACCGCTATGTGACCGAAGGAACCTTTGACGCATACCTCTGGCAGACGGTGGAGAATAAGCAGAAATTCATCAGCCAGATCATGACTTCTAAATCGCCGGTGCGCTCCTGCGATGATGTGGACGAAACGGCGCTTTCCTTTGCCGAGATCAAGGCTCTGTGCGCCGGAGACCCCCGTATCAAAGAGCGTATGGATTTGGATGTGGAGGTATCCCGCCTGAAGCTGATGAAAGCCGACCACCAGAGCAAGCAATATCGTCTGGAGGACCAGCTGCTCAAATACTTCCCGGAGGAGATTGAAAAGCACAAGGGCTTTATCAAGGGCTTTGAATCTGACCTGGAGGTTTTGGCAGCTCACCCGCACCCGGAGGACGGCTTTGCCGGTATGGAGATTCGTGGAGACCTGCTGACCGATAAGGAGAACGCCGGTGCAGCCCTTTTGGATGCCTGCAAGGAGGTCAAAACCTCCGATCCGGTGCAGATCGGCAGCTACCGGGGTTATGCCATGTCCGTGGAATTTTCCGCTTGGAAACAGGAATATACGCTCCTGCTGAAAGGACAGATGACCCACAGGGCAACCCTTGGTACAGACCCTCGCGGAAATCTTACCCGTATCGACAATGCCCTCGCCCAGATGCCCCAGCGTCTGGAGGCGGCAAAGGCCCAGCTGGATAACCTCTATCAGCAGCAGGCTGCCGCAAAGGAGGAAGTCGGAAAGCCATTCCTTTATGAAGAAGAACTGAGAAGCAAAAACGCCCGTCTGGTGGAGCTGGATACCCTGCTCAACATCGACGGAAAGGGACCGGCACACGATGAAGCTGTCGTTGCCAAAAGCACACGGCCTTCGGTATTGGACCATCTGAAACGCCCGGTGCCGCCCCGCAGTACAGACAAGAAACCAAAACAGCATGAGGAGGTGCGATAACATGAATACCAACGATCTGAATACGGCCCTTTATGAAAAGATGGCCGCTGAGCAGGACAAATACAGGGACTGGCTGAAAAGCCAGCCCCCGGAAGAAATCCTGCACCACACCTATGAGTACACCATCCGTGAGGACATCGTGATGGCGATGGAGGAACTGGAGCTGACCGACGCCCAGGCTCAGGCGCTTTTGGAATCTCCCTCGCCGCTGGCGGATGTGTACCGCTATTTTGAAAAGCTGGAGACCGGCTATATGGATGTGATCCGGGACAGCATTGAGAACCGTGCCGACGATGTGTGCAGAGCTAAAGAGGAACTGCGAACAACACCGGTCTATCCCCACTCTGCCGCCTATGCGAGAGAACATGGGGAGCTGGAGCAGTACCGAGCTTCCAACAATGTAAATCTCCAATGCAAGGAGTCCATTGAAGCGGCGGTGCGGGAACACTTCGACGGAATGTATCTCAGCCACGATGCGGCAAAGGGTGTGATCGAGACCTATGGCATGGAGCGTGTGGCTATGGTTCTGGCTAACACCGTCCAGCTTCAGGACTGGGATGGGCGCTACTCCCGACGCAACAAAGAATGGGCTAAGACCATTCCCAACGATAATCCCGAAACTGTCCGTTGTGGTTATGCCTTAAACAGCCACCCTGCTGTGCTGGATGGCTTTATTGATCTGGTGCGTGTAGAACAGCAGCGCAGCCGTACTCAGGGAGAAAAACTGCAACCGTCCCGTCCCTCAGTACGGGATAAGCTCAAACAGGAGCTGCCCGCCCATAAGTCTGCCGCCCCGAAAAAATGGGAGCTGGAGCGATAACCATGGCAAAGCGCAAGCGGGATGTGCC
>ERZ791612.740-NODE-740-length-16846-cov-11.867131_pt1 | contig 16846 bp, 8 predicted proteins | sample MGYA00509963_ERZ791612 | MGnify/ENA primary metagenome ERZ791612 (study PRJEB30046, sample SAMN00791906) | human gut metagenome | study: EMG produced TPA metagenomics assembly of the A metagenome-wide association study of gut microbiota in type 2... | reverse complement strand
TTGATTTTAACAGTATTGCTTGCCATGTTAGGGCAGGTAGCCTATGCGCAGAAAATGTCCGTGCCGTACTTGACGGACACCGAGTAGCCGGCCTCGGCCGGGGTCTTCGTCTCGGCGTTGCCGTCCGTGTCGCCGGAGGCGTAGGTCATGTTGAGCTCCTTGACGGTGTACGTGTAGTAGCGCGTCACGTCCTCGCCGTTCGGGCCGGAACCCTTATCAACGAAGGCGACCGGCAGGCCGGTGAGCTTCGTGCGCCACGTGTCGCTCCACGCGGAGCCGTTCTCCTTGGCGGTCATGGTCACCGTGAACGGGTTGGCCCGCTCCTCGGTGGCGCAGTCGTCCTTGAAGCATTCGAGCTTCCCGGCCTTGACCTGTTCGCCCGCCGCATTCGTGTACGTGGCGGTTACCTCGAGGGTGATGGCGTCGGGGCGTTCCAGCTGGCCGTTGCGCCACACCTTCTGCAGGGTGAGGTCCACGGTCTTGCAGCCGTCCTTGCCGCATGGGTCCTGGCCGTCGTCCGGTTCGGGGGTGAGTCCGCCGTTGTTGTCGGATACGGGCACGTCAAGCATGAGCACGGCCTTGGCCGGAGACTGGTAGGCATCGAGCTTTGTGCTGCTGCCATCAGCCACAGTCACGGCATCCTTGATGCCAACCCATGTGGTACCAGCGTCGCCGGATGCGGAGCTGTGCACAGCGCTGCTGTCGTATGTGTTGACCACGTCGAACAGCTTCACTTCCCAACGATCGAGTCCGGTGTTCAGCGCATCGTCTGCCGTGTTCTTCTGCGAGAAGATCTTGTTGCCGTCCTGTGCGGAGGTGCGGGCCTCACTAGCGTTCGCGGCCGCCTTGCGGTAAATGCGATAGGTGTTGTATGCCTTGTCGCCGTTGCCGTCATCGACCGGTCCGAGGATGTCGCTCATGGTGTTGAAGTCCCATACGGACTTGAGTTTGGTGTTCGAGAACGGGTCGACCAGTCCGCTGGCACCGCGGATCGTGTCGGCGTAGACCATGTGGTCGTCTGCCAGCACGCCCTCGTCGTTCAGTCCGGCGAAGCCGCCCGTGTAGCCTGTGGAAAGATCCTTCACACCGTCGGTATCCTGAGTCGCCCCACCACCGAACACGTCATAGCCATTGGCGATGCCCGTTACGGTGGACTGTTCCACGCGGGTGCGGTTGCCCTTGATGAGCTGGACGGTCAGGTTGCTGCCTGATCCACCCATGTCGATGCCGTTCTTGCTGCAAGGCAGTTTGATGACACTATCGCCGATGGTGACAATCGCCACGTCGGTCTGCTGCTGGTTTTCATCATCAGCCTTGGACAGAGCAACGCTCACCTTCAGTCCGAACAGGTTCACGTACAGCACGTTGCCTTCCGAAAGCACCTTGAGATCGAATACCTTGCCGAAGATGGCCGGGAACCACTTGCCTAAATCGATGACGTCGACCTGTTCCGCCTTGTCGAGGTACAGGAGCTTGACCAGCGCGTTCACCACTCGCAGGAGCAGGTCCACGAGTACAGAGTTGACCTTCACGTCAACCAAATAGGCACGGCTGGTTTCACCGACGAATCCGCCGGCAATCTCACCGCTAGTGACCTTCTTGAGATTGTCAGACGTGCAGCCCTTCACCCTGGCCAAGTCCGCGTAGCCGACGAATCCGCCCGCGACCTCACGTCCGGTAGCCTTGTCGGTGGCTTTGCCGTAATTGTCGCCATGGTGTGTGGCGGTGACGGTATAACCGTCCGGGATGCCGGTGACGCGCGAATCGCCAACGTGCGAGCCCCAGATGTCAAGTACGCCGGCCGTGGCACCAAGCAGATTGAGCGCATCCGTGCCGAGTTGTGCATTGTCGGCGGCGACCGTGCCGGATTTGCCAAGATGCCCGATGAAGCCGCCCACGTAGTTCACGCCGGTCACACTGTTGAGGTTGGTGACCGCAGACTGCTTCACAGAGCCATTGATCAGTCCACCGCCGAAGCCACCGACCGCACCGGTGTAACGCTTCGAGTCAAGCATGCCCTTTGTGGTGGAATCATGGGCGACAATCTGGATGCCGTCGCTCACACCGTTGACCTGACCGTCATAGATGAAGGTGCGGAATGCTTCGAGCACGCCCACGTTGCCGACCTTGAGCAGTTTGAGCAGCAGGTTGGTATCCTGCTTATCGCCGGCCTCGCCGCCGCCGACGGAAGCGACGCTGGATACATCAGCAAGACCAAAGAAGCCACCGGCGTATTGCCCGCCTTCGACAGCGCGCAGCCCGTTAACAGTAAGAGAAGCCGGGTCATTGTTCGGATCCGCTTCACTGCCGGTACCTTTGACGGAATCCTTGTCACCGAGGATCGCGGCTTGCAACGAACCAGCGAAACCACCGGCGTTCAGGGCATACTTGGCTGTGGTATTACCCTTATCGTCCTTGCTCTCATATGCGCCATTGACCGTGTATCCCCATGCCGGGTCATCCGAGCTCACATGTGCACCGCGAATCGTCGTAACCGTGGCCTGCAATACGCTGACCAGACTTGCCGGGTTCGATACCAGCGAGTCGAGGATTCCTTGCAGGAATCCCTCGGACGCATTGGTGTCCACATCCGCAACCGCACCGGCAGTGGCCACGCCGATAAATCCGCCGACATTGTTGCGCCCTTCCACCTTGCGCAGGTTGGAAACGTTGGCGCCGGCAGCGGTGACACCCTCGACAAGCTTCTGGCCGTTCTGGTCGAGATCGCCCCAGATCTGGCCACCGACCGCGAGACCGGCATAGCCTCCGGCATTACCGGTACCGTGCGTGATGTCTTCACCGGTGGCCACGACCTTCATACCCTTGCGGTAGCCGGCCACGCTCGAAGATTTGACGACGGGCACAAATACCTGTGCCACGTCGAGCATCTGTCCCAAATCAAGTTTGATGCCTTTGTCGCCGAATAGTTGGATAGAGCCGAACGAGGATGCCGAGCCGGATTCCATCGTGCCTGCATAACCGCCTGCCGCACGCATGGCAGAGACGGTCTTGACATCCATCGACTGGCCATCGGTGATCGTGCCGGTGCGCATCAGACCGACGTGTCCGCCGGCGACGCCGGAATCATGCAAGTTCGCGCCAGTCCGATACTCCGCACGTCCTGCGACGACGTTGAATCCGAAGATGTAGGATTCGAGGAACTTGTCCAGGGAATCCTGGTCGGTAACAGAGCCCGCACCATCAGCCGTGGTCACATCGGTGAATTCCTTGCCATACGCACCGTACTTGCCGATGTTGTCGACCCACGTCTTCCATTGGTCGTAGCTCATATTGCGCAAAGGACCAGTGACCTTCGAGTGCTCCTCGGTCGGGTAGACCACAGACAGCACGCCGGCGAGGTTGCCGGCCTTGATGAGACCGCCGAGCAAGGAGAGCGAACCGCCTTCAGCGGTATCGGCCGCTTCCATGAAGCCGGTGTAGCCGCCGGCGATTTCGGCACCGTATACGCTGCGGATGCGCGCGGCATAGGCTACGCGTTGCGGCCCGTTGTATTTGCCGTCGGTGTTCTCCTGCTTCCATGCTGCGGTGTTGTTGCCCCAGATATGGCCGCCGCGGTTACGTCCCGCATAGCCGCCGGCCATGCCGCGGCGTGTGGTCGTATCCGATGCCGCCTGTGCGCGCACCGCGCCGCCGCACACTGTGGCATCGGTCGAGCTGTTGCGAATCGTCGGCACGAAGTCCTGCACGAGCGAGAGCAGGTTGTCGAGGTTGACGAGCTTCTTGAGCACGCTGCCGTCGACGAGTACGTTTGCCACGGCTCCCGGCTGCATGGTGCCCACGTAGCCGCCGGCCGAAACCTGGCCGATGATGTATACGAACTCATGAGAGCTCGAGTCCTGGATATGGCCGCCTTCGATGTCTCCGGCGAAGCCGCCGGCCATACCCAGTGGATCGGGCTTGTTGTTGGCGTTCCTATGGTCTGCCGTGCTGGCCAGAACGGAGTATCCGCCGATGCCGCCGGTCACATCGGAGTGTTCAATCGTCGAGACGACGACATCCAGCACACTGAGTACATCGTTGAGATTGACGTTCTGGCCGAGCAGGCTCAGGCCGCCGCCCACGGCCGCCGCCGAGCCGATGTCCATTTTGCCGATGTAGCCGCCGGCATACCGAGCGGCGGTGACTGCATACGAGCTGTCTTTGCTCAGATAGGTGTCGTCGATGGATCCGGTGGTTTCCAGATTCTTCGGTGCCTTGACGTCGGTGTGGCGCAGTTGGGTCACGCTGGAATGGGATACCTGCACGCCGGAACCGTATCCGATGTAGCCGCCGGCGGAACCGGATTGCGTATCGGACTGATCAAATCGGGTGGCGGAGACGGTGAAGCCGGGATCGTCCGGGTCGGAAATCTTGTTGCCGCTGGTGGTCTCCACGGTGGTGGCATCGGAATGCACGCCCGCGTAGGAGATGAACGGCACATAGCCCTGCACCACCTGCAACAGGTTGGCGAGATCCACCGTACCGAATTTGCCGAGCAAACTCAGGCCGCCGTTGCCAGCCGAAGCGAGCGCACCGGAAACGACCTTGCCGCCGAAACCACCTGCGTATGCGCCGCCGGTCACATGGTCAAGGTTGACAACGGCCACGGGGTTGGTTTGCACGCGGGACTGTACACCGGCCAGCGTTGAGTCGTTCTTGAGATCGGTTTCGGAGAACTGGTTGACCTTGCCGCTTTGGAAGTTTCCCGCATAGCCGCCCGCGATATCACCTTCGACGTAACCGCCGTTGACGTACGTCACGGTGGTATCCGTATAGCTTGGAATCAGATACGGCATGGCACCGAGCAGGTCGTTCACGGACAGCAGTTCGCCCTTGATGAGGTTGTCCAATACGCTGGAATCATCGGCGTTGCTAAGTGCGTCGGCGAGGCCGCCGGTGGTGGAGAAGCCCACGAAACCGCCTGCCACACCATCGGACGTGCTGGTATCGGCTGTGACCGATTTGAGGTTCGTCACATGGCTTTCGCGGGTCTTGGCGCTGTTGGCCTGACCGTAGAAACCGCCCGCAGCGTAATCGGTGGTCTCGTTGTTCTCGTTCTTGCCGGTTGCCGCAACCGTGAATCCGCCAGAGATGCCGTTCACGTTCGACGCAGTGACTGCAACCGAAGAATATTGGGCAACCGATAGCAGACCGGAAAGCTTGATAAGCCCAAGCACATTGAGCCCGCCGGCACCAACGGCGTCGCCTGGTCCGGAGAAGCCGATGAAACCGCCGGCTTCTCCCTTGGCCGTGACCGTGGCCAGATTGGTAAGGTTCGTGTTGGTCACGTCACCACCGGTGGCGCATCCGATGGCACCGCCCGCATAGTATGAACCGGCCGTCACTGTCAGGCCGGATGCCGGAGCGGTGACAGACATGTTCTCCACGGTGAACGCGGCAAACTGGTCGAACTTCTTGAGCGTGGCGATATCGCCAATTTTCACCACACTGTTGAGCAACCCAGCTACCGTTGTCGGTTGCAGATTGCCGGCGATGCCACCCGCGTAGGAGCCCGTGGCCGTGACCGATTCAAGGCCTTCTATGGTGGTGGAGCGCTGCTGTGGGAAGTCACGAGGATTGTTGTACTTCCAGAATGTGAGATTTTGAAGGCGGTTCTGCGAGGAATCACCGATCACCGTACCCGAACCTTCGCCCACAAGGCCGCCCGCGTAATCACCGCCGGCAGCAACTGTGAGGGAACCCTTCATTTGTGTACCGAGAATCACGGAGGGATTCACACCGACGATGGACAGCAGTTCTCCCGCACCACTACCGCTGCCGCTCAGCAATTTGGCCACAGCCTTGGTGAGCTGTTTCAGCAGCGATGCGTCCGCGGCATCGTCCGTGCCGAGTTCCAGTCCCCATCCCACGGAGGCAAATCCGGTGAATCCGCCGGCATGGGATTTATCAGTAGACACGGCAGCCGTGGCTGAAATCGTATTATTGACCGCGTAGGCATTGGCCATCGCGCCGCTAAATCCACCGGCATAGTCCGTGGCAGATACAGTGACCTTGCCATCGCCGTCGACGGTCAGGCCACTGTTCTCGATGAGGCTCTGCGGACGCAGCGCAGACAGCAAATCAATACCAAGCGAATTGAGCAGACCACCCACGTTGCCGTTGCGGCTTACTCCGGCGAAGCCACCGGCGTATTGCGTTGCCTGCACGGTGAAACCGTTCGTGCTCGTCACCGAGGAGTTCTCGACGATTGCGCCAATCTGCGCACCGACGAAGCCACCGGCCTGCGGATTGTCCTTGTTGCCGATCACCACGTTCTCTTTGAACCCGTTCACCGAACTATTCGAGATGACCGGGTTGTAGTAGCCAACCGGAATCAAGGCATTCAGCCCGAGCGTGCCGGACAGCAACCAGTCCACCAAATCGCCCAGCCCGAGGAACGGGATGACACCCAAGATCTTCGAGAGTACATTGGTGAGCTCTCCTACGATGCCGGAGACTGCATCGTATCGGGTTGCGCCCTCAACATATCCCACGAAACCACCGGTCATACGGCTTACGCTAGATACCGAAACATCTGCTACCTCGCAGTCCGTAACCTTGGTGTCCCCGTAGATACGGCCGGCAAATGCACCCGTGGCGAGGTTGGAAGGATTGTCGTTGTGCAGGGTGAGCAGCTTTTGAAGTTTAAGATTTACTTGTCCGAGTGTCAATGCTTTTAACAGTAGGTCGAGCAGGCCTCCCACTGCCGAAGTGAGCGTACTGATCAAGGTCTCCGGAATATACGATTCACTCGTATGATTCGTCACCGACACATCCTGCAGCTTGAGGTTCGACACCACGGCCGTACCGACGCTGCCCAGACTGTTGTTGTTCATCACGGTCTTGTTCGTGATCGAGGCGAAGAAGCCGATGCCCTGCTGCTTGCTGACGTCCAGCTGCTTGCCCGGTTGATTGACGACCACATGGCTGATGACCGGCCGAGCTGCTGTGGTATGCTCCACGCTTGCGCCATCGGTGCCGACAGCCTTCCACAGGCTAGCCACAGCGTCTGCGCTGTTGGAGACCGCGCCGAGCATGGTGCCGGAGAACATGAGTGGAGTCCACTCGGTGTTGTTGGTATCGGCCGCGTTCTTGGACAGGTCGATGTCACGGAAGATCAGATAATTCGCATCGGCCGAATAGGTCAGGCCGGTGTTGGCAGCGGAGTAGTCCGTTTGCGTGCCATCAGCCCCCACGCCGTAATACTTGGTGCGGGTCCTGTTGACGCTTAACGCCGTGCATGCCAGCAGTGGACTGTCGTGGTCGGAGGCATCAGTATCGCGCAAAATATCTGAATCGGAGAGATCGGCGTCACCGGCGTATTCGGAAGACGGCGTGCCGTCCACCCACTGATAATTGAGGGCTCCTTGCTGCATGCAAGTCTGCGTGACCTTGTTGATGCGGCCAATAACCTTCTTGCCAGAACCAATCGCACGCAGCTGCTGCTCGTTACCAATCAGGATGTAGGTCTTGCCGTTGATCTCCTTGGTGACCTGACCCTCAAAGTCACGGCCGCCAAGCGCCGTCGCGGCGACCTGCACATCGGCCTTCGCCGGCGATTGATCCGTCGCATTTGAGGAATCGTTCTTGGCATCTTGAGAAGAAGCATCGTTTGGAGCCTGCGTTTGGGCTCCATCATTAGCGGAATTGCCAGCGGTAGCTTCTGCTGAGTCGTCCGCCTTATTGCCTGCCTCACCATTTGAGGATTCGGAAGAATCACCAGTAGTAGAAGATGAAGGAGATGAATCCTGCTGTGCGTCTTGATTCGTTTCGGAAGGTGTTGGCGCACCGTTTGATGTATTGGCCTCTTCTGACGTCTTATCGTCAACGTTGACATTGCGGGCAGAAGGAGCAGCTACGACAGTCCCCCCCCCTCAGAAATTACGGCGTTAGGAGAGCTACTCACATCGTCTATATTCTGAGCATATGCTGCAGGCACCATGCACACGATGGACAAGGAAACAGCAATAACCGAAGCAAGGCAACGCTTCAAAGACAGGCACTGCCGTCCAGATTCCCGTTCTGTTCCTCCGTTAAACCCGCAACGGACGAACTTCGATTCCGAGCTCATTGTTTCCTCTCATAGATTCGCAACCCCCTTTCGGGAGGTTACTGCATACAACTATACGGAAGAGGTTGACAAAAGAACAAAAAACGTTCATTTGCTGGGGCCGGTTAGCGTATGTCTTTCTGAGCAAAAAGAAAAAGCCCCGCAGCTATGCAGGGCTTTTCCAACGAGGTCATGAGAGAGGAAGAGAACGACCCCGTTTAATGGTTGACGAAGCTTTAGGACCTCGCCAAATCACTCATCATTCCGCACTTTCAAGTTTACGCCAATCTCACTTTCAAGTTTACGCCAATCTCACTTTCGATTTTACGCCGACAGCACTGCTGACGATTACACTTTCGATATTGAGAAATCACAAGAAAGCAGCAAAAGGTCATAAGAAAACCCGCCCGGGAAAGAGGGAAGACTGGGCGGGTTGAGGAAGGGAAGAAAAGGAGGTCAGTTATGGATTACTTGGCGACCTCCTTGGAGTCCTTGTTCTTCGGCATAACCCAGAACTTGAGCAGCGGGTAGCTCACGATCACGGCGAGCAGGGTGTTGACCACGGAAGCGATGGTGCCAGCAATGCCAGCGCCCATGCCCCAACCCTGGCACAGACCGGTCACATAGCCCGGCAGCACAAGGTTCACAACCACGATGATCACAGCGAGGATCACGTACTTCCAAGCGGCATCCTTGAAGCTGGAGTCAGACTTGAACACCCACTTCATCTGCACGAAGAAGTTCACCACCTGGGCGAGCGCCTCGGCAAGCAGGAAGGTGAGGAAGCCGCCCAGACCGTTGCCCTGAGTGTCGTAGTTGAAGATCAGGAAGTGGAACGGCTGCGTCAGGCCCATGCCACTGATGAAGATGGCGGTGCCGATCCACGTCACCACGAAACGGGTGATGGTGGAGATGTTCGACAGCACGTTGAACAGGATGAACTCCCAGATGTTCGGGTGGTCCTTGATCCACTGGCGGATCGGACCGACCTTCTCAGCCGGCTGCGTTGCGTTGTTATCAGTCATTGTTCAGCTCCTTTGCAGTACGCTTGTTTGCGGATTGGTTGCGGAAGAAGCCGGCGATGACGCCGCCCAATCCGCGGAAGGTGTGTCCGTTGGCGATTTTGACGATGGCGTCGACCATCGCGGAATCGACCATGCCTTGGGTCATCTTGCTCATGGCTCGCGGAGGCATGTTCAGGATGAACAGGGTGTTGAGGTCCGGAGCGCCGGTCTTCTGACGAATCTTGGCCTCCTGCTTGGTGAGCGTCTTGGCGACGGTACGCGCCACGAAGCCCTTGGAATCCACCCACGACATGATCGGATCGTTCACGCCGAACGTCACCGGCTTGCCCGGTGCCACAACCTCATGGCCGAACAGCACGGCCATTTCGGCGTCGGTCACTTCCTTGACGTGGCCGCTGAGATAATGGCCGAGCGCAGTATCCGCGGCAACCGGATTGACATCGCCTGCGACGGTGTGCGGAATCGTAAGCGGCAGGTGTTCGGCGTTGTCGCCCACCATCAGCGTCCACTCGCCGGTTTCCGTCTTCCATTCGTTGCTGGCAACGTCGAAGTGACGGAAGGTGTAACGGTCGAAATCGATGTGCACGCTCTTGCTTTCGTGTGCGGCAAGCGAAACCTTGGCGAAGCCCTTGAGTTCGCGATCCGGACGCAACACACCACCCTGCGGACCGCGCACGTACAGCTGTACAACGGTCGAACCGGCAACATCGGAATCGTTGCTGACCATCACGTCAATGCCGTTCTCACCAGCAGTGGCGGCACTGTAGGTGAACGTGGAGTAGCTCAAGCCGTAACCGAACGGGAAGCGCACGGGCACACCGGCGGTCTCGTAATAACGGTAGCCAACGAACGGGCCTTCGCGGTAGATCGCATCGCGGCCGACTGCCGGATACCAACCGGAGCTCGGGCAATCCTCGTAATGCATCGGCCAGGTTTCGGCCAAGTGGCCGGACGGATTGATCTCACCGGTCAGCGCGCGCACGGTCGCGGAAGCGCCGGCCTGACCCGACAGACCCACGTAAAGCACTGCGGCAACGTCGTCAATCCACGGCAGTTCCACCGGAGAGCCGGCGACAAGCACGACCACGATCGGCTTGCCCGCGCCCTTCAGCGCTTCGACCAGATCGTTCTGCACCTGCGGAATCGCCATGGTGGAACGGTCAAGGCCTTCGGATTCGCTGCGTTCATCAAGACCGACGACTGCAAGCACCGCATCAACGCTTTCCTTGCCAGCCAGCGCGACTGCGTCTTCCACGAGCACGCGATCAGCCTTGCCCTGGCGGTCATAGCCCTGCTCATAGCCGGCAAGCACGAGGCCTTCGGCGTTCTTGACCTCTTCAAGAATGTTCTCTTCCTTGGTGGCGTTCACCTTGGAGGAGCCGGAACCCTGATAACGTGCGGTTGCGGCCATATCGCCGATCACCGCCACGCGGGTGCCGGCCTTGAATGGCAGGGTCGCGTTATCGTTCTTCAACAGCACACTGGAGCCTTCGGCCACCTTGCGTGCCACGTCGTGATGCGCTGCTGCGATATCGTCTTTGAGCAGATCGTTACGTCCAACACCGACCAGCTTGGTCGCTGCCGCGATTTTTGCGACTTCTGCGGCACGCGCGTTGATATCGGCTTCAGACAGGGTTCCCGCCTTGACCGCGCCTTCCAGCTCACGCACGGAAGTGAAGCCCGGAGACGGCATTTCCAGCGATCCGCCTGCCTTGACTGCTGCGACCGCGGAGTTGGATCCGCCCCAGTCGGAGACGACCATGCCGTCGAAGCCCCATTCGTCGCGCAGAATCTCCTGGAGCAAATGTTTGTTTTCGTGCGCGTAGACGCCGTTGATCTCGTTATAGGAGGTCATGATGGTCAGCGGCTTGGCTTCACGCACTGCGATTTCGAAACCGGTCAGATACAGTTCGCGCATGGTGCGCTCGTCGACCACGGAGTTGCTGGCCTGGCGGCGCAGTTCCTGGCTGTTAACCGCGAAATGCTTCGGGCATGCGGAGATGCCGTTGCTCTGGATGCCGCGGATCAGGCCTGCCGCCATACGTCCGGCGACGATCGGATCTTCGGAATAGTATTCGAAGTTACGTCCGCACAGCGGGTTGCGCTTGATGTTCAGACCCGGGCCGAGCAGCACGTTCACGTCAAGATCGTGCGCTTCGTTGCCGAGGGCCTCGCCCATTTCTTCGGCGAGCGCCGGATCCCAAGAATTGGCCACGGTTCCTGCGGTCGGGAAGCAGGTGGCCGGCTTGGATGCGCCGATGCCGAGATGATCGCCTTCGCCGAGCTGGCGGCGCACGCCGTGGGGGCCGTCGCTCATCACGAAGCTGGGGATGTCTGCGCGGTCGTTGCCTCGCGAATCCCATTCGGATCCACCGGAAAGCATTGCGGCCTTTTCAACGACCGAAAGTTCTTCGAGTTCCATTGGTTCTCCCTTGCACTAACTCCTCGAACCCGCTTGGCCCTCCCTGAGCCTGCGCTGTTCTTGTTGCGGATGTTCTTGGCTGCATCGCATGTGAGCATCCGCCGCTAGTTTGATTGAACCAGCCTTTCGCCGCCAACCTGCGCTCCATTACACAACCTGTCGTTTTGCCCGCACAATCGGACATTCCTTAACTGATTTCGGAATCAAAGGAACTCACATAGCAGATACGTTTTTACCGCTCCGCCGCGCTTTCGTATGCGTTCCATACACACCATACGGCGTAGGAAATGAGCGGACAGATGGTGGCGGAAATAATCACGTCGGTCGGATAGTGCAAGCCGAGCAGCAATCGCGAACAGGCGACCGTCGCGACAAGCGCGACAGCGCCGATGACCGCCCTGCGGAGGAACACCCGTCTTCCGTTTGCACGCCCGTCATCTTCTCCGTCGGGGAAGCATTTGCGCGCGAAATTACGTACGGTAAGAATCATCATGACCGATACGATCACCGCGGCTGCCGTGTGACCACTCGGAAAACTTGGATCGCCTGGCAATAGATCACTGCCGACGGAAGTAATCGGACGGGGGCGTTCGACCAGCCATTTGACACCGGTCACGTACAGTATCGGCGCCGCCGACACGACGACATCGCGGATGACGACGCGCCTGCTGCCGGTAATACGCAAATCGACAGCGGCAAGCGCGGCGACGATTGCGATGCAGCCTACCGTTGAAAACAAATACGCAAGTACCGTAGAGCAGTCGCGCAACCCTTCTGGTAGCGCCGCTAAAGCCTGCAAAATATTGGTTTCACGCATTGTCGCGATTGCCGAATTGCGCAGTGCGACGCCAATCATAGGCACAATGCCGCACAATATGGCGGTTGCGATTACCACAGCCGCCGCTCTCGCGATGCTTCCGTTCTTCATATGCATGATTTCAGTTAAGCACAGTTCACCATACCGTTGCCGTATGTTCACATCCGGGGTATCCCCGAAAATCGAGGATTATCCTTCAGGGGGCTTCCCCGACACGCGCGCTGCAGACGGCCGCGCAACGCAAATATGGCATACCCGCACGGGAAGTACCGCGAACGATGCGAGAATCGGAATTGGCGTTTAAGAAGGAAAGAAGGAAATATGACCGAACCGATAGCAATGACCATACGCCATATGAAAATCGAGGATTATCCGCTGGTATACGGACTGTGGACACGATGCACAGGTTTCACTATGAGGGATATAGACGATTGCAAGGATGCAATAAAGACGTTTCTCAAACGCAATCCCGACACCTGCTTCGTAGCCGAGGACGATGACGGAAGAATCATTGGCGCGATTCTTGCCGGCAACGACGGAAGACGGTCGCGCATCTACCACACGGCGATCGACCCCGACGCACGCGGTAGGGGCATTGGCTCGATGTTGGTGGGCCGTGTGGTTGAAACGCTTCGTGCGATCGGTCTGCCGAAAGTCGCTGTCGGGGTGCCCGCAGACAACGATGCCGGCAACGATTTCTGGGAACGGCAGGGCTTTGCAGTCCGTGACGATTTGGTTTATCGAGAACTGCCGTTGTAATAACGAACCATCCACGATGCCGTGCACGTCGCCCCCAGCCCACGTTGTTCGCGAACAGTGAGTAAAAGCCCCGTACCGCCCCACCCATGGACACGTAGGCAGCGGCGGCGATGCCGCGGCCCAACGCGTTCATTGCGTGGCGCAGCGGCCACGCGTCAAGAGGGCCCCTGCCGTAACGGAAGTCCGAGAGGCCATTGATGGTGGATCGCTGTTCAGACGGAAGACACGGCCTGTACGAACGAACTACGCCTTGGTTAGCTTCTTATGTCTGAGGGTGTAAACGGCATCGGCGGAATCGGCGACACGCTTGGAATGCGTCACCACAATGACACATTTACCGAGTTGATGAGCGGCATCCCGCAAAAGGTCAATCACCTCATCAGTCATTTCCGGATCCAGGCTGCCAGTCGGTTCATCCGCCAGAATCGCGCGGCCGGGCGCCGCTAGGGCGCGGCCGACCGCCACTCGCTGACGTTGTCCGCCCGACAGGTGCATGATGTTGCGCTTCGATTCCTCACGGCTCAGTCCCAAATCCTCGAGGATCTTCATATCGGCCTTGGGATTGACCAAACGCAGATTCTCTTCGGGAGTGAGATAGTCGATCAGATTATGGTCTTGGAACACCAAGGACACGTGCTCGCGACGGTGCTTTGAATAACCCGTCGTAGCTATATCCTCACCCTCGAAACGGACCACTCCATCAGAGGGGGCATCCAGACCGGCCAGCAGGGACAGCAGTGTGCTCTTTCCCGCTCCCGATGGACCGGTTATCGCATACATCTTTCCGGATTCGAAATCAGCGTTCACGTCCGAAAGAACGCGGATCTTTGCCGCGCCATATGAGTAATTGACATGGTCCAATTGCAGACAGATAGTCATGATTAATATCTCCTAACGCATAGAGGAAAGAATGGATTTCGGGGATTTGGCCAGCACTGCGGCGCACGACACGGCAAGCGCAATCGCGATGACCGCGCATCCGAGCAGCAGGATGAGCAGCGTCTGTTCTGGCGGCAGAGCCTCCACCTGCAATGATTCAAGAGGCGCGACTCCAGAATCGTGCAGCAGAAGCGAGGACACGTATCCAGACAATAGGGAGCCCGTGCCCAGCGAGCACAGGGCTGCGACCACAGCCATGAGACCGGTTTCGATTGCGAACTGGGCGATAATCTGCATCTTGCCGATGCCGAGAGCCAGAAGGGTGCCTATCTCATGAATACGTGAGCGGATCCAGAAGACAAGCGCCATGCCCAGTACCAACACATCAGCCAGGCAAACGGACAACAGCACCATACGAACCAGATCGCGCACCGTTTCCACCGACTGCAGCACACCAGAAAGCCGCGCCGAGTCATCGGTGACGTCATACTTGCTTCCAGCGATTTTTTTCGCTTGGGCCACTGCGGCGGAGAGGGCCTGCGGATTATCCGAAAGACACCGGATCGTGCCGACCCGTTCCTCTCCAGTCAGCGCGGAAACCACTTGGGCACCCGCATAGATAAGATTCTCCGATGCGTCCGATGGCATAGGGCTCTGTGCCTGCACATTGCCAGAGAAGATTCCGGCCACGCGAACGGTGGAATCGCGGTCTTCCTGACTGAGCCGGAGTGTTGATCCCACCGATAGCCCATTCTCACGTGCGAAATCCCGGTGAATCAGTACGTTCCGGCCATTACCTGAAATGTGGTGTCCTTGTTCCAACCGGTACAGACCGCTTTGGAACTCTTCGGACAACGAGGAGTCAGTGGTGCCCAGCACGCTGACCTGCGTGGATAGACCGGAATCCAGCCGAGGACCATGTTCAGGGACAACCGGATGCGCTCCATCCACCCCTGCCAAGGTCTTACGCTCGTAAACGGTTTTTCCTACGCCGGGGATGCGCGAGAACCGGCTCGCTTCCTTTAGACTTGCAGGATTCTCGCCTGTGTCGACAGTAAAACCTATTCCCATGCTTCTGCCGATATCGTCGGACATTTTCTGAAGTGCCGTTGACACTCCAACCTGAGCCACAAGACTGGTGAAAACCATCAGCATCAGCAGTCCGATGATTCCGCTGCGTACCGGTTTACGCACGATTGCCAGCGTGGCACGATTCCACACGTTCATGCCCGTCATCGGAGCTCCGACAGGCTTCGCGGCGACTTGCGCAGCATCGGTATGCACGATATGGCGACGCATATCAGCATCACCGCCAGCAGGCCGAGCGACACATACAGTACGGCAGTCGTGTCGATCGATACCGTGAGCGAATCCAAGGTACGAACCGACATATTGGATTCGAGATCGCCGCCAACCTGCCCCATGCTGCTCAGCTCCTTCGCCGCGGAGGCGTTCACGGAACGGAGGGCCGAAGTGCCAAGCCATTGGGCCACTCCTCGTGCGCACAACCATCCGAGGACCAGGGACGGCAGACCGATCAGAATCATCTCGGTTAGATATTGGGCGATCAGGGATGGCTTGCCGATGCCAAGGGACACCAGTACGCCCATCTCCTGACGTCGGTCGTTCATCCACAGTAAGAGCATGAGACTGAGAACTATCACGGCCGAAATGGTCACGCCGATCAAAGCGCCGAGCATCATGGAACGCACACCTCGGGCGGCATTCAGCATGCTCGACGTATATTGGTCATTGCGTGTGATCTGGTAGTTGTTCCAATCCACTGGAAGCTTCTTCGCCGCTTCCATGGTTTTCTCCACGTCGACACCCTTGTCCAGAACGAAAGTGGCATCCTGATATATTTCCTTGCCAGCCTTGTACTGGTACAGAGTACTTGTAGTGTCCAAATCGGTGTACACAGTGTTGGAGGTAAGTTCCGCGCGGCTGGATACCTTTCTGTCGCTGTCTCCTTTGAATATTCCAACGATAGTGGTTTTGACGGTTGCCGTCGAATGCGACTCATTGTCGGCATCATATGGATTGGCCTTGAGCGTGAGGGTATCGCCGACTTTAAGCCCATTGGTTTTGGCGAGATCCTCATGGACCATCGACATATGCTTATCGGATGCCTTGAGATGACGTCCGTCGACCATGCTGAGCGTGTGCGACGTGAACACATTGAGTTTCGACGAATCGTTTGTGCCTATGACGTTGGCCGTATTGCCGAACTGCTGTTCTTTCTCCGCATCGTAATCATCGCCGCCGGGGACCTTCACCACGCTGGCTCCCACGAGATCGGCGGTGGCATTCTGCCTGACCATGTACGAGTCAACACCGGACAGCTTCGAGATTCGTTGCACATCAGCGGGACGAACCATTCCGCCTCCGCGAGGTGTCAGCATGCTGCCTTGCAGGTTACTGGCCAGCACGAATCCGCCGACCGCCTGTTTCTCAATCTGTCCGGCCTCATGTTGCGCTGCCCGAGAAACTGCGGTTGCGGACAGCATACTCGCCGTTATGATGGTCAGCACAATGAACAGCACTGCGGTGCGCACTCGTTTTCTGAGCACATAGCGCGCCGCTCGTGAGATGAATGTCATTAATACCCCCTGTGAAGCTGGGACCTTCTCATCCGAGACAATGAAATCTAATTCGATTCTTCGATCGGTCATTCGCTAAAATACATGGTTCGCCTCGGAACATGGCAAGATATGCCTTGAGCGAAAAAGCGAAACAACATTGGTTGCATTATGCGCCGGGGCCTCGTTCGTTTTGTTCATTTGACAAACGTTGAACGGCTATAAAACAGTGCATATACCAATGGAGGCCCCAATCGAAATGAACTGCGCCCCGTTTGTTGGACATTGTTAATTAGGATACAACCCTAGACCGCG
>ERZ791612.711-NODE-711-length-17309-cov-3.770894_pt1 | contig 17309 bp, 10 predicted proteins | sample MGYA00509963_ERZ791612 | MGnify/ENA primary metagenome ERZ791612 (study PRJEB30046, sample SAMN00791906) | human gut metagenome | study: EMG produced TPA metagenomics assembly of the A metagenome-wide association study of gut microbiota in type 2... | reverse complement strand
ACCTCTTTAGTGTTTCCGAACCAGCTTTTGCCGGTTCTGTTGTTTAACTTTTAATTTTTCGGTAAAAATTTACCGAAGTATTGAACTAAAAAGTAAAAGTTTTTATATTTTCCTCATATCCAATGCGTTTTGCATTGACAATCAGCGTATCACCCGGATTCAGTTTCAGAACAGTATTTTTCTGGTACACATTCCACGGAGTGCCGACCTGTATCTGCACATCATTCGGCTGAAGTCTGATCACGTAACCCATATCGAAAGACTTACGAGTCACATTTATTTTTTCGTCCTTTTCTCCTTTCTTTAAAATTTTATATCCAATGGAAGCTCCTATTGTTGGACATGACAACGTATATCCTCCCTCTACTTTATGCAGTTCAGGAGCTTCTGTTAACGGAGCATGCGATTCACCATGCCACCAGTTGGCGAGCATTTCTTTTTCAGGCATATACGACAAATCGCCGACTTCGTTCATCCAAGTACGGAAAGCTTTGCGCAATTCTTCCAATTTTTCTTTATAAGCAGGATCACTTGCCAAGTTATGCAACTCATCCGGATCATTCTCTACATCATACAATTCTTCCAGCGGTTTCGTTGGTTTAAACCAATCGTCCTGATATTCATTCAACTCACCCTTTTCATGAAGTTCCAACATTTCTTTCATCATCGGAAGGCCGCGTCTGTAACTTACATCCATGTATTTAGGCTGATTGGGCATAAAATTGTAAATATATCGGAACTGTTTATCACGAACACTGCGAACCCGATCGTAGCACTCATCCATACGGTCACGAGCTGCAAAAACATACCGGCGTTTTTCTGAAGAAGACTGTTTTCCCAAGAATGCCTGTCCCTGTATATAATTAGGAATATCAATCCCGGCCAAAGACAATATTGTCGGAGCGAAATCAACAGAACTAATCAAATCAGTATTCACTGTTCCGGCATTTTTTCCTTTAGGAAACTTCACGATAAACGGAATATGAGTACCCCTTTCCAGAATTTCCCGCTTCATCCATGGCATCGTACCTCCGTGATCGCTGAAGAAAAAGATATAAGCATTATCATATACCCCATCCTTTTTCAACTGCTTGATGATTTCTCCAACCTGATAATCCATCAGTTGCACGTTACTCAACATTCGAGCCATACATTTTCGAGCTTCCGGAGTATCTTTATAGTAAGGAGGAAGTGTAACATCCTCTGGCTTCACAAGCAGGTCCTCATGTCCTTTATACCACGGTGACTGCTTGAACAACTGAGATTCGTGCGTAATGAACAAATTGAATACACTGAAAAACGGTTTACCTTTCGGAGCTCTCTGATAGGTAGCAGCCGGACTACATTCATCCCAAACAGTAACAGGTTCTATAAATTGATAATCCGTTTTCTGATTATTCGATGTATAGTATCCATTCATACGTAAATATTCAGGAAAAGCCTTCACATATTCGGGAATAACTGCAGAATAAGGATATATGCCAAGTTTCTTGGAAACTGCCGGATTTCCTATCAAGGTACGCATGTGCTGTGTACCAATTGACATAGGATACATACCAGTGATTATACAAGAACGGCTTGGAGAACTGACTCCGGCAGTCGTATACACACTTTGAAACTGCTGACCTTCGGCTGCCAGCCGATCAATGTTAGGAGTCTTGACAACCTTATCTCCGTATGTTTCCATGTAGGGAGATATATCCTCGCACGTAATCCAGATAATATTGGGGTGCTCTTCTTGTGCATAAAGCCAAGTACCCTGCATAAACAGGGTACTACCGGCTAGAAAAATAGGATTAAACAGATTTTTCATTGAATCTTGATTATTTTGCCTTATTATGAGCAGCACCAGCTTTTACTGGTTCCAATCCAGGAAGAACTACCATCGGTACATTCTTTGAAGTCAAATCCCATTTAGGTAATTTGTCCATCATGGCTTTGAATTTTTCCTTGACAGCTTTCGCTTCCGGAGTCAATTTCTTCAAAGGACGCAATTCCTGAGGGTCTTCAACAAAGTCATAGAACTGTCCTGTAGAGTACAATTTATAACGATGATCTTTGAAATAACGTGCCGAATATTTTTCCAATCCTGCCTGTGGAACATGATTTGGTTTATAATGTACAAATACCCATTCTCTGGCATTTGGATTCTTTTCACCTTTCAAGACCGGCAAGAAGCTGACACCGTCTACATCCCATTCAGCTGGAACGTCAATCTTCATCGCTTCCGCGAATGTCGGCAGGAAATCTGTAAAGTCGACCAGGTCGGCAGTAGTGTGCTTCAGATATTCGTACTTGCCCCATCTTGCCAGCATGGGCACGGCTGTTCCGGTTTCCAAACTCATACCTTTACCTCCCTTGACAACTGAACCGTCTTTCATCGGTGTAAAGATATAGCGTGCTGTTCCGTTATCTCCTATAAAGATGACAATGGTATTGTCTGCTATTTTCAAATCTTCCAGCTTCTTCATAATTTTACCGAACAGTTTATCTGTATAGCTTACCATATCCGGGAAATATTTATCATTTTCGCTAAAACGCAATTTAGGATCAATATCCCAGTCATCGCTTTCCGGAGTCGGATTGAAAGGATCGTGCACCAAAGTCATAGCATAGTATGCAAGGAAAGGATGCTCCTTGTTCTCTTCCATGAACTTAAGCAAATAATCAGAGAAATAATCAGGTCCGTAATCGTTTTCCGTACAATTTTCATGACTTACTCCGTCTTCTTCAAACTGAGGCTGAGCATATTTGTTACCCTTGTAACGCAAATGGTACAGACAATAGTTATCGAATCCGAAATGTGCCGGCAACTTACTGTTGGTTCCCAACTGCCACTTTCCAGTAATCATAGTCTTGTAACCAGCCTGCTGTGCCAACTGTGCAAATGTATGCTCATCCTGATTCAAGAATCCGAACTTGGAATAATTTTTATGATTATAGCGTCCTGTAAGCAGTTCCACACGTGAAGGGGTGCTCAAAGGCTGTGAAGTAGCATAATTAAACTTCAGTCCTTCCTCTGCAAATCTGTCCAGATTAGAAGTATGGTATGTACTGCCATAAGTACCAAGACATTCTTTACCCATATCATCAGCCAAAATAAGCAGGATATTCGGACGTTCATCATTAGCCCTCTTATTTTGTTTGGCCTGAGAAACGGCAGGGATTAGGGAAAGACACCCTCCTACAAAGCATGATAAATAATGCAAATTCATAGTTCTTGTCAGTTAAAGGTTATACATTAAAATTTAATCTGTGTCTTGAATTCAACAGTGAACGGACGGATGTAAGTACCGGCAACCGGTGTATTATAATAAGGAGTCGGATCAATAGCTGTATTAGTTCCAGAAATACGTCCCTGAGCACCAGTCTGATTCAACAAGTTGACAACATTTACACTGAAATTGATATGCTTGTTGTATTTATAGTCAAATCCGGCAAAAGTTTCCCATCTTGAAGGGAAGTAAAGAGTAGCAGGATAACTGCAGGACTGTTTGCTGAAATAACGTGCGCTAGCCCATACTCTGAATTTGCTCCATGAATAGCTAGGGTCAATTTCAATCAATGTCTTCGAAGTAATACGTGCAGGCAGACCGCTATAATTATAATGTTCGCCAAATACATCAAATTCGAAATCCTGCATAACCGGATTCTGCAAAGTCAGCATCAAGTGCAGATTAAATCCCTTGAACGGAGTAATATTGGCATCGGTTGTCCATCCCAATGTTTCAATACCATAGTTAAAGCTCAGTTTTTCATTTTCACCAGCCGAATTATTGAAACCACCTGATGCAACCAGATTAGAACGGCTGATTCTGCTTACACGAGAAATAAGGCTGATCCACTTGCTGTTGTAGAAAATTCCACCAGCAAAATAAGGAACGACATTTGTTTTAGCCAGCGGGTCGTTAGCTGTCTTGTAGGCACTCAGACCATCGGTCACTTCAATATAATAAGCATCAGCAATCAGGCCGAAATTCTTTAGGATATTCCAAGTCAAAGTTGCTGTAAAACTCTTGTTGAAATTATCCTTTTGAATAGCTTGAGGATCTCCCGAAATATAAGTTTTATCATTCCAAGTATTTCTCACTTCATTAGGCGCCCACCATCCGTCAATATGATGCCATTCAAAACGAGCGCCTAAATCCAATGCAAGGTTGGAACAAATTTTCCAATTGGCAGTTGCATAAGCAGCATTCTTAAATTCAGAGCCATCGTAAAAGAACATAGATTTATTATAGTTCCATTGTCCATATTCGTCTGCCTGTGCATTTTGCCATACACCATCTACATTCTTCTGCAAAAGAACGCGTTGAGGATTCTCCGCAACTTCTTGTAAGAAAGTTACAATACCACTGGTATAATTATCGACCTTATAATAAGAAGAATTTAAACCAACCAACCACTGGATTTTATCATGCTTCTTGCTTAGTTCCAGACGTCCCATCACTGTATTTATAGGTACACCACTTGTATATTGTACCGTACCGTTCTGTACCAAACCGGAATACACCTGTGTTGTCGTTTTTCCAGCATAGATATATCGCTGATTGTCTGGCAAGTTTGTAGCATCTGTTATGGCAGAATAAGCAAACGAATTGGAACCGGCTTTTGAATGTTGATATCTAAAATTATAATCCAAATTCATGCCATTATCAAACTTATGATTACCCCAGACATCAAACATATGTGTACGTGAACCTGTATCACCCAACAAATCAATATCCTTATACTCTCCAGTCATCGGTTCTCTGAAATGCCATATACTCGAGTTACCCAGATAGTTTCCATGTGAGATATCAAATCCGTCCAAAGCAGTTACCTGTTCTCCATTTCTATAAATATAAGGAGACATCTTGGTATTAATCATCTGAGAGTTTGCATATTTGTATTGTACATTGAAAACACCTTTATCATAGCGTTTAGTCAACACTCCTTTATAAATCTGAGTTTTATCCAAAAAACGAGCAAAATTTACATTCGTAGTTCCGGGATCAAGATTGACAAAAGCATTGACTGCATATCCCCATCCGTTTTTAATAGGTCCACTTAAAGAAATATTACCATTTAGCAGACCAAATGAATTGGTCTTGAAATTTACAGCTCCTGCAAATTTCTTTCTACCTTGCTTGGAAACAGTACTCATAGAGACACCAACTTCACCAAGTTTAATAGCTGTTTCTGCCAAATTACGAGAAGCACCTTTTGTAAAACTACCATCCTGTCGCCATGCCTTATTAGTAGAAAGAGCATTTGTATCGTAGCTGACAGGCATACCATTTTCTGTTACAACCGTCCCTCCTGTCGCTTCTGGCAGCCCGACATTAATAAAACGTGGGGTACTTTCATCAGAGGCATTAAGCATCATGTTATCCGCATCTCTTCCTACAGAAGCTGTAGTAAGCGAATCCTTTTCAGCTATTTTAGCTTTCTTTTTCTGTGCATTCATCGGAACTGCACACATGGCCAGCAAAATCATTGTGGCTCCCAATTTTGCATTCACATTTCTCATAATGTATTAGTTATTGATTTCATCGGCAAAAATGGGAGTTTGCCGCACAACCGGCTTTTTCAGGCTTACAAATGATTTACATTTTATAAAATTTGATTTTCTTTTTCTTGCAATTTTTTATGTTATCTGACAAAACAAAATACATAAAGCACTAATTATCAACGCAATAAACACAAAATAAATTTCCGCATACGAACTGATATTTTTTTTCATTTTTTTAAGTTCTATCTTTGTAATATAAAATAATACCTATGAAAAAGCTTGTACAAACTTACATTTATATCATTCTATTGGGAGTATGCGCGTCATGTACTTCCCATAACAATCGATTGGTCAGATTATCAGCGACCAACCTTTTCCCGACTCTTTCTTCCGAAGATGTAACTGCTTTCGTCATGGATGAAAACGGATATATGTGGATTGGCACATCGAACGGACTGAATTTGTTCGACGGAAAAAATTACCGTCAATATATGTATATGCCGGGCGATTCTTCTAGCCTGATGGACAACTATATAAATTTTCTTTTCAAAGACCAGCGCAAAAGAATATGGATAGGAACAAATAGCGGTGTTTGCCAATACGCAGGCGCGGACCGGTTTAAAACAGTTGCCATCCCACAGGAATACAGAAAAATCAACCAAATCCTGGAGAACAGCGAGAAAGAAATATTTTTCGTGACAGAAACAGGAGTCTTATCGTATAATGAACAAAAGAACAAGTGCGAAGGAATCTTCACCTATTCATCATCCAGCAGAACCCGAAGTATCTTTTTTATTGATAATGAAAACCGCTTCTGGCAGGTAACGACCGATTCTATCTACTGCTATACCGACAGTCTCAATAAAATATTCTCCTGCTCAAATCCTGCCGCAAAAAATGTGGTGAACGCTGTCATGGACAATAATTGCATTTGGAGTGCCGGAGGAAACGGACTATTAAAGCTCGACCTTGCCACTCTAAAAACAACGGTCATACAAGATTCGGCATATTTCAACCAAGCTGATATCGTACCCCGGAATATCATTGCGTACAATCATAAGATATGGCTCATAGCCAAAAAGAACATCTACTCGTACAATGAATCTACCAACGAATTTCTGAATGAGAAAAAAATGACTACTGTCATTTTCAAACACTTTTCCTCACTCATCTCGGCATGGTACGCAGACAGCCAGAACAATCTCTGGTTCGGATTCCCCAACGGGGGGTATACCAATCTGAAACGGCTATCGAACGATACCGCCCTGCATCATCAGCCATTGACAGAAAAACTGAACAATACTTCCATCCGTGCTTTGTCGGCCGAAGGCAATATGATATGGGGGCTTCAAGACAACAACAATGTTTTCTCTTACGATATTTCAACAAAAAAATTTCTACAGTTCAAAGGGGAGGAAGATATAGAAGGGATCTTCACACGAAGATTCCAACACAAAATAAACGACATATATTGTGTCAAAAACCACATATGGCTAGCTTCAAACTCCCGCCTGATGTGCTACAGCTATAAAAATGAGGCACTCTATCTGAAAAAGGTATTCCGTTTTGGAATAACAAACACATTCCTCGGTAGTACCTGTACAGACAATGAAGGAAATATATACGCAATCACGAACGACAACCGGATGTTAAAATTTTCTCCAGACGGCAGCCAAACGGAATCTGTCGCACTCAACTTTCCATTTTATGAGCGAGAGAGCGCCATTCTTTACTTAGAGCCGGAAATGATACTTGTCTGCACCAACAATTTACAACTGGCTACATGTACCTTTCCCGACGGTAACATAAAGCCTATCCGAACAAGAATACCGAATGACATAAAAGGAATCACCCCTATCTGTATGCTGGAGGACAAGCAAAGCAATATCTGGATAGGAACCAACAAGGGACTGTATGTAATGCGCATGGACTCCCAAACATTAACGCACATAGACGCTGTGCCAGATACCTATATCAGCAGCATAGTAGAAAATGGAAGCCAGGGATTATGGATCGGTACGCATCGAGGAATAGCAGAATATACACAGCAGGACAACAGAGTGACCTTCTATCCTACCACCATCAACTCACAAGATAAATATAGAGTCATATTCAACAAAAACAGCGCCGCCATCATGCAAGACTCTATTTATATCTTCGGGCATACCAAAGGATGTACGGTCTTTACAGCATCGGCAATGGAAAAGAGTGCACTGCCTACTGTTCATCTGGAAAAAATTCTGATCAACAAAGGTAACCAAAGCAAGGGTATCGACTTTCTGAACACTCCAGCTGAGTCAGTACGGTTAAACTATAAGGACAATGACATAACCATCAGTTTCGGAGCTGTATGCTACTCTGTTGCCCCACAATATTCCTGCTATTACAAAATGGAGGGATTCGATTCGGAATGGATTGAAAGCAATGAAAACAACCAAGCTATTTATTCTAATCTGCCGGCCGGCAGCTATACATTCAAAGTAAAGCTAGCCCTACCCGGAAAAGAAAATATCTTCTCAGAACAGCAAATCCGGATTTCCGTCGACAAAGCTCCATGGCTCTCGACCCCTGCCATATTTTTATACATCATCATAATCATCGGAGCCATTATGTATATCAACCGTCTATATCTACACATCAAATCAGACCGTCTGGTCATGCAGATGCTCCAACGTGACAAAGAGCGGGAACACCTCACCAATGAAATGAATATGAACTTCTTTGCCAATATATCCCATGAATTCAGAAACCCGCTGACCATGATTTCCGGACCAATCATCATGTTGCAGAATGACAAGAAACTATCAACGGAGAGTCACCAGTTACTTCATATCGTTTTACGCAGCATCAACCAGATGCTGAAGCTGATAGACCAGATGCTGGACTTCAACAAACTGGAAAGCGACGCCCTGAAAATGCAAGTAAGCAAACACGACATCGCCAATGAGATAGGCGACCTTGTAAAAATCTTCAGTGCAAGCACCGTTCAAAAAAATATTAAGGTGGAATATGCCGGAATGCAAACGTCTTTATTTGTATGGCTCGACAAAGACAAACTATCCAAAATACTCAGCAATCTGTTTACAAACGCCTTCAAGCATACTCCACAAAATGGCTGTATCAAGATAGGACTGGACTGCATCGACTATAAACAGGCCATTTCCATCATCGAAAATCTGCCCGAATATCAGAAATATATCCATATTTATGTGCAGGACAGCGGAAAAGGCATTCCCGAAGAACAGCTTAACGACATTTTCAAAAGATATTATCAGGCTGACAACAAATCCGGATTAAAATATGCCAACTGGGGCACTGGCATCGGACTGTACTATGTAAAGCGACTGGTCGAACTGCACCATGGAAATGTGAAAGCCCAAAACGTAGAGAACGACACGCAATGTACAGGAGCTATATTCCATGTACTACTTCCTGCTGACGAAAAAGCTTATGAGAAAGACGCCAGGATATCTGTCGAGAAAAACAATTTCGATGATATTTATTCGGAAACCCAATCATATATACCAATGAACGCAACTGTAGTAACGGATCCGTCAAAGCCTCACATGCTGATTGTTGACGATGACATACAAGCATCGGTGTACCTCAGAATGCTGTTCGAAAAAGAATATAATGTGACCAATAAATACGATGCCGAATCTGCTATAGCCGCCTTAGATAATTTAGAACCTGATATCATTTTGTCGGATGTTGTCATGAACGACATGTCAGGATACGAGTTTTGCAAAAAATTGAAGGCAAGTCAGCTTTATTGTCACATCCCGGTCATTCTGATTACAGCAAAATCGCAAATAGGAGAACAAGTAGAAGGGCTGAATATAGGGGCCAGTGGATATGTTACAAAACCATTTAATCCCGAATATCTGAAAGCGCTGGTTAAATCGCTCTTGCAGAACAGAGATAACATACGTTCCTTGCTGTTGTCATCATCGAAGCATTCACAAACAGTGACAAGCGCCCTATCTGCACAAGATATGACCTTCATGAATAATCTCTACCAACTAATGGATACGATGATGTCACAGGATAACCTAAACTTCAACCTCATAGCAGAAAAATTATGTATGAGCCGTTCCAAATTCAATTATAAACTAAAAGGGTTGACGGGAGAAACACCTATACACTTCTTCCTTAAGTATAAGCTCAACAAAGCGGCAGAACTGCTAAAAAGCGGAAAGTACAACGTTTCCGAAGTAGCAGACATCACCGGATTCGGAACCGTATCTCATTTTTCGGTAAGCTTCAAGAAATACTTTGGCGTAACCCCCAGCGAATACAAATAAAGAAACAGGTATTTTTTGAAAAAAGAACAGATAATTTCCTCCACATAATCCTCATAAATTAGGATTGCCGGATAAAGAGAATTGACGTTACTTTGCAACCGAATTACAAAAAACCACTAGACAGATATGAAACGTACAATTCTCGCTTCGCTGGCAGCAGCCGTGACAACAACCGTTTTTGCTGCCCCGACTGATACAGACAATGCATTGGTCAAAGATACAACTAAAGTGATAGACATCGAGGAAGTAGTTGTCATCGCTACTCCGAAGGAAAATAACCGTCTGCGCCAGCAGGCCATTTCGTCAACATCGCTTTCGCAAAATGAAATGCGTAACAACTCGGTGACCTCGGTCAAAGCGTTGTCGGGACTTGTACCCAATCTGTTCATCCCTGATTACGGCTCGAAGTTGACAACTTCGGTATATGTACGCGGTATCGGTTCGCGCATCAATACCCCAGCCGTAGGTCTGTATGTCGACAATATCCCATTCATCGACAAGTCGGCATTCGACTTCAACTACTCTGACATCGAACGAATAGACGTAATGCGTGGTCCGCAGGGAACACTGTACGGACGAAATACGATGGGGGGACTGATTCGTGTATTCACCAAATCACCTTTCACTTATCAGGGAACAGATATCCGTCTCAGCGCAGCTACATACAATGACTATAAGGCTTCTCTTACTCACTATCACCGTATTTCTTCACAGTTTGCGTTTTCTACGGGATTCTTCTACGAACACAAGGGAGGTTTCTTCAAGAACAACTTCAACAACAAGCGCATTGATACAGACGATGAGTTCGGAGGACGTTTCCGCGCCATTTATCTGCCTTCGGAAAATCTGAAGCTGGACTTCACGCTGAATTATGAATATACCAATCAGGGAGGATATCCATACGAATATACCGGACGTACCGATGACAAGACAGAAGACCGCGGTGAATATATCGGAAAAATATCTTATAACCGTGAATGTGGCTACAAGCGTAACCTGCTGAACGGTGGATTGAATCTGGAACATCAGGCAGACAACTTTATTCTGAGCAGTGTGACTGGTTTCCAGTATCTGTATGACCAGATGAATCTGGATCAGGATTTTACGGAAGCTGACATTTATACCATCATGCAGAAGCAGAACTCCAAGACTATCAGTGAAGAACTGGTGCTGAAATCGAAACCGGGCAATCGCTGGCAGTGGACTACGGGAGTGAGCGGATTCTACCAGTGGCTGAAAACCGACGGACCGGTTACTTTCCAGGAAGCTGGTATACAGAGTCTGATTGAAGACAATATCAATGCAGGGCTTTCTCATCTTCCTGCCGGAGCACCTACACTGGCAGCAAAGATTACCACACGTCCCTTGCCTGTTTCGGGAGTATTCGATACACCTATATTAAACGGAGCTATCTATCATCAGTCTACTATCAATGATGTGCTGGTAGAAGGACTGTCTGTTACAGCAGGACTTCGCCTGGACTACGAAAAGCTGAAACTGGATTATAACTCAGTATGCGACATGAACTTCGATTTCAGTGTATCGGCTCCTTTCCTTCCAACGGCGATTGTCAGACAACTGAATGCCAAGACACAGTTCATCGGAAAAGAATCGACCGACTACCTTCAACTGCTCCCCAAATTCACTATACAGTATGCATGGAACAGTAAGAACAATGTATATGCTACTGTCAGCAAAGGATATCGTTCGGGAGGATACAACATCCAGATGTTTTCCGACCTGATACAAAACAACATGCGAAGCGACATGATGAACGCCATCAAGCAGGACGAAGTACTCGGAAAGTTCGCAGGTATGATGCCTGACGTACCAGCCTCTGATGTAAACGTATCGGATGCAACACTTTATAAACCTGAATATTCATGGAACTATGAAGTTGGTTCACACACCACTTGGTTTGATGACAGACTGCAAGCCGACGTCGCTCTCTTCTACATGGATACTCACGACCAGCAAATCTCACGTTTTGCCGAAAGCGGACTGGGACGTATCACGGTCAATGCAGGAAAGAGCCGCAGTCTGGGAGCTGAAGCTTCCCTGCGTGCACAGGTGACTGATGCTTTCAGCCTGAACGGAAGCTACGGATATACATACGCTACCTTTACCGATTACGTAGTGAGCGATGAAGAAAACTATAACGGCAACTATGTGCCTTTCGTTCCCAAACATACATTTAATGCAGGAGCACAGTATGTGTTCGGTCTGCGTAACGGAGCTATATTCGACAACATTACTGTAAATGCCAACTACAAGGCTGCCGGACGTATCTACTGGACAGAACAGAACAATGCCAGTCAAGCACTGTACGGCACACTCAACGGACGTGTAAGTTTCAACAAAGGCAACGGACAGCTGGCTTTCTGGATAAATAACGCACTCAACACCGACTATCAGGCGTTTTACTTCGAAACCATGAACAGAGGCTTTGCACAGAAAGGTCGTCCGCTTCAGGTAGGTGTGGATATCCGCTGCCGCTTCTAAACTAAGGATTAAACAGAAGTTTTTTATTTTCTAACCGATATTTTATTAGTAAGGCTTTCTCAAACATAGAAAAAAATGAGAAAGCCTTGCTTTTTATATTTTCATACCAGCTATTACCTTCCGCCTATATTCACACTGTATTCCTCCTTGGAAATGCGCGCAAAATCATTATTTTTAGGTATTTCAAAACTCCTCCATACACCGTTACTTTGCAATGTCAAATCAACTAAAAGTATAAAGCAATGAAAAAAACTGGTGTATTTTACGGTTCTACAACAGGCACAACCGAGTCTGTTGCACGTACGATAGCAGAGAAGCTTGGCATTCCTTCAAGCGATGTATACAATGTAAGCAAAATGACTGCCGATGTAGCAGGAAGTTATGAAGCACTGATTTTGGGAACTTCTACCTGGGGCGACGGTGAATTGCAGGACGACTGGTACGACGGCATCAAGGTTTTAAAAGGAATGGACCTCTCCGGCAAGACGGTTGCCCTGTTCGGATGCGGTGATTCTGAATCTTACTCCGATACGTTCTGCGACGGCATGGGTATCTTGTTCGAAGACTTGAAAAACAGTGGCTGCCGCTTCATTGGTGCCGTTCCGGATGCAGACTATACATACAGCTCTTCCATTGCTGTAACTGATAGTAATTTCGTGGGACTCGCCATCGACGACATCAACGAAAGCGACAAGACCGACGAACGTGTAACGGCCTGGACTGAAAAATTAAAGACTGAACTGGGCTGAAAGCCTTGAATACAAACGTCACTAAAACCTAATCTCCATGACAGCTCCTGATATAAATCCCGTAGAACTGAAAGTTTTTCTAAACCACATCTACGAATACAAGAAAGGTGTACGCCAGATGGTGCTCTACACCACCAACCGAAAATACGAAGCATTCGCCGTAAACCGACTGAAAAGCCAGCGCATTAAGTTTGTGATTCAACCGGTAGATGAGGAACGTATCAACCTGTTTTTTGGTAAGGCAGAATGTATCAATGCTATCCGGCTGATGGTAACCCGCCCTTTAAATCTGCTTACGCCCGAAGAAGACTTTATTCTGGGAGCTATGCTGGGATATGATATTTGTGCACAATGCAAGCGTTACTGTACCCGCAAGGCACGCAGAAGCGTATCAAACTAAAATCATTTTTCCTATTCATTCAGTGCACCACAATGCGGACAAATCCCTTTTGTCCGCATTTTTGCTCCACACGCACCACAGGCGTACGGATATTTGTCCGATTTCTTTAAACGCTCGATACACCACACCGCATATACTGCCAGGCAGATGTATGCCGCATATACCCAGATGCAGGTAAAGAAGATATATAAGAAAATACAATACGAAGCCAGTCCCAGCAAATAGAAGAAAGCCGTTTCAAGCTTTACCTGATGGAAAAGGTCATCGAGCATAGCCACTCCAAAAAGCAAAATCATCCCTACACATACGATGAACAGTCCGAGAATAAAAGGAACTTCAAAAGGATTCAGTGTAGGATCATAATAATAATGCTCCCACGTTTCGGGAACGAAATGCTGAATACTGTTATATACGGTAGCCGCCACAGCCAGTAGAAATGACAGGATAATAGGAAATACACTGTCGATATCATTCAGACCTATCAGCTTAATCTGTTTCCTCTGTACTGCCCGATAGACAAACCATAGAAAGAATACGGCCAGCACCAGAAAGAAAGGCAAGGTATGCGAACTGCTGAACAAATGAATAAACTGCGAAATAGGATCGATCGGTACGATATTCTCCAGCAGCTTATGTTCCTGAATCCAGCCGATAGTTTCCTGGTCACGCGCGACCTTTACCCATACCGAATCGACTGAATCCTGAGGATGTACATCAAACTCCGCCACCACAAGCTGATTCCCTTTCACAACGGGAATAGTATCCATAAACGGCAACTGATGAAGCCACAAAGTATCAGCCTCAACTTCAAAATTGCTGCTCAGTGCATAGGCACGCTTGTGTAAGGCCTCCGGAACAGAATCTGTCTTATTCTCCGAAGTCCCGTCTGCCGGCAGATCCGGATGATAATAACAAGCCACAAGTCCTACCAGCAACAGGAGAATCAATATGTACTTACTCTTCTGCATATACTTTCATCTGACACAGCTTACAGTCGAACTGTAAACGGAAACGTTTGCCATCGCTGCTCACCAAGAAATACGGTTCACGATAAGGAGAACGCACCTTATGATGTACCGGACACCAGCCCATGCTATAACGCAGACAATGCTTGCAGAACATCAGCACAGCCTTTTCGGGTGCTTCTTTCTCGAATGCCGGTGCAATACGACGTACCCCATGGTCATGATAGAAAGCAGCAGCAGCCCCATTCATGACATTTCCCAGATACGTCAGTTCCTGAGCCGGAAAAGCATGATGAGTTTCAGGCACACGCCATACTTCCCGCGGATAATTGATACTGCGGGCTTCCAGCAGTTTTTCTACTGCGCGTCGGCGTAAGTCTGACAGTTCGGATGAAGGAATAAACCAGTTGTCCGATAAAACGATTTCCACACTTTCCGCCTCGAACGGTGTATTTCCCAGCTTACTCAACTGATTCTTCAGGTTCTCCTGCTGAGGAGTACGAGCCAGTTCTTTCTCTCTAGGCATAGCCAGGCTGATACGGTTATCATCCTCATCAGTAACCGACAGGGTAAATCCGAAATTATTTTCTTCAAGTCTCAGCGTAACGGCAATTTTCCGTTCGGCCGACTTTTTCTGCATCACCCGCTCAAACTCCTGATCGAAGTTACGGTAAAGTCTGGTTTTAGGTTTCACACGAGGCATTTCCTGCGGATAGAGCTTGTTGCCGTCTACCCGGTTCACACGGAAGCCGCACAACTTACCCCGCTCGTCAAGATAGCATAATCCATCGCCATTGCTGAACGACTTCACTCCCGCTACCGTCAGGTAATTGCCACGAATCTCTTTTACTGTTCCTACCTCTTCTCCCAGTGACTTCGGCGTATCGAACGAGAAAATTCCCGGATTACGCCCGTGAACAAAATAGTCGGTAAAGCCACGGCTGAAGCTCTTGTCCAGCTGCGGACGGAAAGCAAGCTTCACTGTGCCCGACGAGGCACGTATGTACTCCTTACGACGTTTCAAAATGGCATCCAGTTTCTGACGATAATAAGCCGTCACATTCTTTACATACGAAACATCCTTCAGACGTCCTTCTATCTTGAGCGAAGAAGCACCAGCATCAAGCAAAGCCTCCAGATTCTCACTCTGGTTCATATCCTTAAGCGACAGCAAGTGTTTGTTTCGCGCAATGACTTTTCCATCGGCATCTACCATATCGAAACCTAAGCGACAGAACTGCGCACACTCTCCACGGTTGGCACTGCGGCCGAAGCATGCCTGACTGACATAGCACTGTCCGCTGTAGCTCACACACAATGCACCATGCACAAAAACCTCGAGCAACGTATCGGGACAGGCAGCATGAATTTTGGCAATCTCATCGAGCGTCAGTTCCCGAGCCAGCACCACCTGACGGAAACCGACATCAGCCAGAAACTTCACCTTCTGTACCGTACGGTTGTCCATCTGCGTACTGGCATGCAACGGAATAGGCGGCAGATTGAGCCGTGTTATTCCCATATCCTGAATAATCAGTGCATCTACACCGGCACGATATAAATCCCAGATCATCGCCTCGGTATCTTTCAGTTCCTCATCACGCAGGATCGTATTTACTGTAACGTAGATGCGAGCATTGTACACATGCGCATGCTGCACCAGTGCAGCAATGTCTTCCAGCGAATTGCCGGCTGCCGCACGCGCCCCGAAACGGGGAGCACCGATATATACCGCATCGGCACCGTGATTAATAGCCTCGATGCCGCACTCCAGATTCTTTGCCGGAGCCAAAAGTTCTATAGGACGTTGTCTGATCATTATTTAATCTGATTAATATCGTATGGAGTTTCCTGATATACATAATAGTTCAGCCAGTTGGAGAACAGCAGGTTTGCCGTACTCCGCCAGCGAACCAGCGGACCCTTTTCAAGATCATTATCGCGATAATAATTCTTCGGCATGTCGATAGGCAGACCTTTTCCCAGATCACGGCGATATTCTGTATCGAGGGTATAAGGAGAATATTCCGAATGTCCGGTCACGTAAAACTCACGTCCGCCACGAGCCATAACGATATGTACCCCCGAATCGTCCGACTCGGAAATAATAGTCAGCCCAGGATGTTTCTCGATATCCGCACGGCGTACCTCCGTATGGCGGCTGTGAGGCACGAAGAACACATCATCGAAACCACGGAAGATAGGCAGCTTGCTCATACCCTCGCAGATATGATGCTCGAAGATACCGAACATCTTCTTGTCGAGCGGATACTTGGGGATACCATAGTGATGATACAGTCCTGCCTGTGCTGCCCAGCAGATATAAAGTGTAGAAGTGACATGTGTACGTGTCCAGTTGAAGATATCCTGAATCTCGTCCCAATAGTTCACATCCTCAAATTCGAGATGCTCCACCGGTGCACCCGTAATAATCATTCCGTCGAACTTTTCATTCCGCATACATTCGAAATCGCGATAAAACGCCTTCATATGTTCGATAGGCGTATTCTTCGAAGTATGACTTTTCAGTTTCATGAAGCTGACCTCAATCTGTAGCGGTGAGTTAGACAACAGACGAATCAAGTCAGTTTCAGTAGTTATTTTTATCGGCATCAAATTGAGGATAACAATTTTCAGCGGACGGATATCCTGCGTACTGGCGCGTGAATTGTCGATTCAAAAGGCACAAGAAGCAAGACAAAGAAAGACGGACGGATCAGCGACAACGGGAGCTACCCGTCCCCATGAGCGACCAGCCACAGCTTCAACCATTCCAAAGCCGAGTATGGAAAAGACGCAGGAAGTCAAACGCCCTGCCACAGCGACCACTTCAAAAACAAGTGAGCCAGTCAAGACAAATGTTATCAAAGAGCGTCCGCTATCTTCTGGTGCTTC